>ERZ838577.46-NODE-46-length-178649-cov-35.181971_pt1 | contig 178649 bp, 170 predicted proteins | sample MGYA00519682_ERZ838577 | MGnify/ENA primary metagenome ERZ838577 (study PRJEB31850, sample SAMEA3708838) | human gut metagenome | biome: human gut; feature: human-associated habitat; material: faeces | place: China | collected 2014 ... | reverse complement strand
CTTACCACTTGCTCATGATCTTACCATACATCTGCAGCTTTTCATCTTCGTAGCGCTGTACGATCAGCATAACATTCTCGCCCACCATGAAGTCGGCATCCTCATGCTGATAGGAGTAGTTGCACATACAGACCACACCATCGGGCAGGTTGCAGAACACGCCGCCACCGTATTTGCCGGAGATCACCGCAAGGCGGCGGGAACCGACGGGGTGGCGCTGCTCCGCACCGAAGAAGGGATTGACCTCCGTCTCCTTGATGGAGATCTCCAGCTTATCGTTATCCGGGTCAAATACCTTCACGATGCAGTCGATCTCCATGCCGGGGTGGTATTCATTGCGCAGGTCTGGGATAGACGCATAGCGCATCTCTCGCTGGGTGATATCAAGATCGTGGCCGTAGCAGTCCACAAGGCATCGCCTGGGGCCAACAGCCAGCATCCGGCACTTGACGCGGGCTCCGATGCGGTGCAGATCCTCCCGGTGGGCAAAGAAATACCGCTGGCTGCGATTGGCAAGCCGGCGGGAACCAATGGCGAAGCCGCCTTCACGCTCCACCTTGATGATGATAAGATCCACTGTTGCGCCAACCATGTTCTGCAGCACGTAGTCCGGACGCTCTTCGCCCTCCTCCCACATCTCAGAGGCGGGGATCACGATGCGCACACGGTACGGCACCACGATGGCACAGTACATGGTTTTCTTTTCGCGCTGCTCGGTTTTGGGATTCCAGACATAGACGGAAAGCGGGTCCACACCGATGATCGTGGCGGTGATGGCACTGCGGCCACGATAAGAGGCGTAGATGGTGTTCCATTCCTGCCGTTCCTCCGGAGTCAGATGGCGGTCCAGATCGTGGAACTTCAGTTCAAAAAACTTTTGCCGATCACTCTTGGAAGGTTTGATGGGCGCAGGCGTTTCAGGTTCAGGAGCTGCGGTCTGCTGTTCCTCCTGAAAACCCCAGTCACTTTCCTCCGCAGAGGGGACAGCGGGCGGCATCTCAGCCTTCTCCAACGCATCAACGCCGTATTTTTCAGAAGGCTCCGGCTCCTTGACAGGCTCCCGCATCTGAGCGGGCACCGGGGTCTCATCTGCGCCGGCCTCCTCTGCGGTTGGCATTTCCAGGGAGAGAGGGGCAGACTGTACGGCATCTGCTGTGGGCTCACTCACGGACGTATTGCCGGGCGGCATACCGTCCTCGGTCGGAGGGACAACCTGCGCAGCAGGCTCCTCTGCGGCAGTGGTCACGTTGACTTCTTCCTCGGGGTTAGTCTTTTTTCTTGCCATGTTAGTTTACCTCCTGATCTTGATTTCTTTCAGACTCCGAAGAGCCATAAAAGCGGTGTGTGCCGTCCTGCTGACGGTGGGCAAAGAAATGGTGTTTGGGCAAGTTGATGCTGCCCATATCCACGCAGTCGGTGATCCAGATGATCCGTTCCCCCTTCATGCGGGGCGCTGCGGCAATGCGGCCGGGAATGTCCAGCCATGTGACGCTGAACAGCAATCCAAGCATTTCGCCGTCCCCTCCAAAACGGAGAAGACAGGGCTCCAAAAGCCGGTCCTGAGAGTAGAAAATAGGGGTATTCTCAGTAAGTTCCAGCATGACGTCGATGGCTTCCAGGTAATGCTCTGAGATCTCCCGCTGCCCGTAGGTTATTAAATCCTTTTTCAGAAAGACAAAGTTGCTGGCCATGCGAAGCTGGCGCAGCATGACATTCAGCCGATGCTCCCCAATTTCAATACCCAGCGGCCCAAAATGGGCCTGCATCATAGCATGGAGCTGCCGCACACGCAGGTACTTGAGCTGCTTGAGGACTTCAACGATGTATTTTTGCTGATTGGTCAGTATCATGTTTCATCACCTCCCTTCAGGCCGTTGCGCAGATAGCATTGAGGTACGGGTCGATTATCAGGTCACTTTCGCTTTCCGCAATGCAGTTGAACAGCACCGCCATGGTGTAGGCTGTACTGTTTTTCACAGCCCGGTCCTGGTTTGCGTGCAGCTTGCTCTCTACGTCCCGCAGGATCATACCGTCCAGCCGCTTGAGCTTGGCACGGACACGGCATTGGGGCAGCGTTGCATTGCCGATGCGGAAGCTGTCGGCATAAAAAAGCCGCTCGATGGCGTTTTCAAACACCAGAGCGGTCTCAGGCTCAAAGCAGTAAAGCTCACAGCCGTCCAAAATATCCAAAAGTTCCTCTTCAATTTCTTCGTCGGTCCGTCCGTCGCGCGAACGCGCGCTGACAGACTGACTGACTTCAATATGACTCAGATCAGTATCTCTTTTTTCTTTCTTACTTGGCGTCGGTTTCTGCGGTTCTGGAGGCACAGGATCTGCGGCTCTTGAATCGCAGTTTCCGTGGTTCTTGGACTGCGGATTCTGCGGTTCTTGATTTGCCGCAGGAGTATCCGCAGCGGCAAGACCCTCAAAATCTGCGGTTCTTGAACCGCAATCCGTTTTCTCTTCCGGGAGTTCAAAAGGAGCACAGGAGTAGTCGGGATCTTCCATGGGCGTCACGCGGGCGAGATAGATCTGGTTGGCATCACCACGGCCGCAGCGCTTTTCCCATACCAATTTCAGTTCCACCAGCTTTTTGAAGGCCGCGGTGACCCGCTGCTCACAGATGCGAAGTTCTTTGGCAAGGGCTTTGCGGGGGAAGATCACAAAGACCTCTCCGTGCTCATTGATCCATCCGTTCCTGCGGGAGAGCTGGAAGCGATTTAAGAGGAATGTATAGGCGACCTTGGCATCCAGGCTCATTTCACAGTAACGGGGATCAGAGAACAGCCAGCGGGGCATCTGCATGTGGTAAATGTTCTGCACATCGGTTTGGCACATCAACTGAAACGACGGCCGCTCTTTCATTTTCGCTGCCCTCATAATGGGCACCTCCTTTTTATGTGGCGTGGATCTCATTGACTTTTTCGGCGCTTCCCTTTAGAATAGATCATCGGTGATATAGTGATGGATGAGAAAGAATTACAGATCGAAACCCCGGAGGAACAGGACAACGAGCCTCTTCTGGGACAAATCAGTTTTGAAGAATTGCTTGCAGAAATACGACTTTAACAGGAGGCCAATACTGTCTCCTGTTTTTATATGCCCCGGCCGGGCGGGATGCGGCTGGGATCGTCCATCTCCTCCAGTTCCGGGTCATCACTGCTGATTATGGCGCTGCGGGTCATTTCCACCAGTCCAATGGACTCCGGGGTTGCGTTTTTCATGGATGGAATGTCGTAAATACAGGTGTTGCCAGTTTCCTGTCTCTGCGGTACAGACGGCTTTCCCGCCACGGGAGGGTCAGCTGCCTGTCGGGCTGCTCCATGGGCATCGGGGTTCCGGGTAGATTGCTGCAGATTCGGCGGTGACTCCGTTTCCTCCATGTCGCTGCGTTTTTCCGGCGCACGTCTTTGCCTCTCTGCTTCCTCGCGGCTTTTCCATTCAGGCTCATAATCGAATACACTGCACTTTCTCAGCTGTTTGTACTCCGGCAATTCCTCCAGCATGATCTTATAGAGATGAGCCGGCTTGTAGTGGTTGAACATGACCACACACTTATACCGGTCCAGCCGCAGGAACTCATCCGCCTGCAGCAGGTCACGCTGGGTATTGCTTCGCGTTTGGGAATACGGCCGGGTAGAACTGTAGACAGGAGAAAACAACGGCATCAGCGGAAACTGGTTGTTGGTGACGGAGATGGTGACCTTGCCGCACTTCTCTGCGAAGTATTTGGCGCTGGTCAGATCGTTGCAGCCCATATAGATGGTTCGGTCAAAGGCGTTGAGCTGATTTTCCCATTCCGTACCGGGATACTTTTCCTTCCATTGGGACAGGGACTGCACTGCAAGCTGCACCGACATATTAAAGCCACGAATGGAGTTGAACACATCGGAGATGCCCTCCATGTAACCGATGTTCAGGTACTCCTCCAAACAGAAGTTGGTGAGAACAGGCAATCGGCCACCATGCAATCGGGCATAGTCGGAAAGTCGGGGGAAGGTCAGCGAGAAGAACAAAGAGCTGAGAAAGCGATAGGTGCTGTCCTGCGCGGAGATGATGACGAAGTAAGCACAGGGTTTCTGCCCGGGCAGCAATAGGTCAACATCATGGTTGCGAGTGATCTTATCCACCAACGGGTCCTGAAAGATGGCAAGCCGGTTGCCCAGGCCGATGATGATATTGCCCCAGAGGTTTTCGCGGGCCTTCAGGAACAGACCGTGTGGCCCCTTGGCAGGATGCTCCGGCGGCAGCTCTGCCAGAATGCGGTTGATCTCGTTTACACTTTTATAGGCCAGGATCTTATAGACATCGCCAAGGCTGCGCTGCTCGATGGGGAGCAGATTGCCCCGGGCGTCCTTCAGGTTGCAGACATAGTGGATGAGCGCCATGAGCAGATTCAGCTCAGCACGGCTCCAGAAGTCGTCTGCTTCATTGGGACCGGAGGTATTCTGGATGATGGTGTTGGCCACCGTGCTCACAAGGTTTGGGTTGGTGTCCAGACCGGCCAGACAGTTCCATCCATCCGAATGGGCCATATCTAGGAAGTTGACTGCCTTGACGTAAAAGCCTTTTTCCCGAAAATACGGCGCAAGCATTTCAAACAGCTCGCCCTTTGGGTCTGTGGCAATGACCGACTCCAGATGGGCCTGTGCGCTGTCACCGCCGCCCTGCGACAGGCCCCGGCAGCTTCTCTGTGCGCAGCCCATGAGGAAGGGTATGATAAAACCCCTGGACTTGTATGAGCCAGGGGCGCCGATGCACAGGATGTTATTGTTTTCACCGGGCTTCATCCGGTGGGCTACGTAGGTCGAGTATTTGTCCGGGTCATCCGGATGATCCTTGATACGCCCCAGCAGCATCCCCGTGACCTCATGGGCGCTTCCAAGCTCCAGATGCTCGGCCAGCTCCTTTTTGGTGCTGAAGCCGGAGGTGCCGTGGGTACCGTCCGGCAGGATATCAAAGCCACGGGGATCGCGGGTGAACTTATAGCCGGAAAACCAGCTGTATCCCTTCTTTGTGATGAGGCATACCATAAGGACTATGAATGCGGAAACTCCAAGGCCGAAAGGCGTAAATACCACGAACAGATTTTTGAACGGGTTGAACACCCAGATGCTCTCGATCACTTCACCGGTGGTGTTGAACACCGACTGCTTTCCAAGCTTCAGGGAGTTAAGCAGCATTCCATAGAGATACCATCCGGCAAGTGTCAGCACTCCGTAGAGCGGAACGCGGGCCCTGTTGCGTTCATACCAACGCCCCCATTTATTTGCGATGCGATCCTCCAGTTTTTCCAGCAGTTTTGATAAGCGGGGCATCTATCACATCTCCTTTCCCGGTCAGGTACGGTGTCCGCGGAGGCGTGTAGATCGACGGCTTCCTGTCAAAAAGATTTGTCAGAACCTTCTCGGTTACTGTATAGACCTTGGCATCACCGGCATCCCTGTAACGGGATAGCAGCACGGCATCACCCTGTCCGTCCAAGGCAGCAAGCAGGATCGGAAGACAATCTTTCTTCTTTGCAAATTTAACAGCAGCGTCGATCCGCCGCAGGTTCATGTCCACTCCAACGACGAAAGGACTTCCGTTGAACATCCCATCCCACGCAGGAGCGTCATCCGGTGGAGGCTGGTAGGCCCCCTTGAGCATCAGGCCTGCCAGCTTCTCACGGTAATTGGGAACGCACATGATCTGAAGCTGCCTTGCCCCCGTTTCATCACAGGAGAGCAGATGAATGGGTGAAGTCAGTCCCCGGTAGACATCTCCGTACCGAATCAGTTTTGTATCTTTCTTTTCGCCGTATATCTTCAGCTCCTCGATCACATCGTTGTAAGTCGGGCCTGCAAAGAGAAAGGCCCGGTTGGTCCCGACACCGAAATTGGTGTGGTTATGAAAAGCCTTCAGTTCATCGTTGACCGCCATGCGGCCGATACCGGGGCAGATGTAATGCACCGCGTAGTAGGTGTTGCCCAGATGGGCGATGGCACCGACACGTGCGCTGCCCCATGAATTTCTACCACTGTTTCTTGTAACAGAAGTCAGGAACAATGAGGACCGGGCGCTCAAGCTGCTTGCCCCAGTCGTGAACACATTGATGCCGGCGTAGTAGGCAGTCAGCACGACTCTTGATAAGCGGACTCGCCGCTCAATGAGTTCGGGACGGTAGGAAAACGCAAGGTTGGGAACTTCGCCCTCTAAGAGCACATGAAGAAAGGCTTTCCCGCTTTCCGTAATGGTCAGGGTACCGCTTCTCTCGTGCAGCTTGGCAAACCCCAGAGCAATCAGATTCTCCCGTTCCGTCTCGGTGGAAATCTTATTCAAATCCTCCGGCTTAACATTCTGGCACCAGCAGAGCAGGCGCAGAACATCGACCTCTCTCACGGTGAAGAGCACGCCAAAATCACCTCCTCACAGATTCCTGCAAACGCCGAAACCGTCCTTGCGCCGCTTCCGGCGCAAGAACAATTTCGGCGTCTTTTTCCGGCGCTATGTGGGACCCCTCTTACGGCTCCCACATAGTAGTAAGGACAGTATCCCGTTTTCAAGGCTTTTCCCACCTGAAAAACCCAGTCATATCAAGGCTTTCGGGGCCCTCGACACCCGTAAGACGTTCCAACTGCTCCAGAAGCCCGAAAACGGCCAAAAATGAGGGTGCGTCTTACGGGTGTTTTCGCAACTTTTTTGCCCATTTTGTTCGTCAGCACCAGCGGCCGGAATAGAAATTATCGCGGGCATAATCACTGGAATGGACCGCAAAAAAATCATGGGCATCCGCTTGATGCAGTAGTGTGATATGGCAGCATTCCCGTTCCTGGACCTTCGTGGAAAGCAGTGCAACAGCGAGGGTGTGCTGGTCATCATCCGGAACGACTCTGCCTTTGATGGCGTTGCTGACGGCCTTCCAACCCTTGTTGTCCTGGTCGAAAATATGGCGGCCTTCTATGGCCGTATGCTCATCAATGACCAGCAGGGCCCGGCGGTAAAAGGGCAGCTCCTTTCCGCACGCCACATATCCGTCCAGCAGGCGGCTGATGGTATCGGCAAGCCAGTTTGGATTTTGATAACGGCAATGGGGCAGCAGCGTATTGAGGGTAATATGAAGCCAGCCATAGCCGAACTCTTCCACGCTGCCGGTCACATCCATGGCAGGCAGCACACTCTTTTTTGAAAAGCCGCCTGTCCCCGGCGAATACTGCTCACACAGCCGGCGCAGCTCCAGCGCGGCGCTTTCAAAATGCTCCATGGTCTGCTCCAAAGTCTTTTGCAGTTTCTTGGGGTTCATGTGGCCGCCGTCGGACAGGGCTACCAGTGCGCCGGTCTGTCCGAAGGCGCTGCCTACCAGTTCCTGAATACGGATCATGTCCCGCTTCATCTCATTCATCTCTCGCCTCCGTTCGTTTTACACGCAGGTCTGTGGGCGATGTAGTGATGGCCTCATATTCCCGGGGCGTGGTGTGAAACGCCACAGGGACATGGTTATAACCGATGCAGAGCAGTCCCTCACCGCGCCGGAAGCGGGTGATCTGCCGCACCTCATCCTCGGACAGGTTGAGCTTATCCTGAATGAGCCGGGCCTCCTGTTCCTCCATCTGCATGACCAGCTTGATGCGGCTGGCGTCAAGGATGCCCTTGCCGTAGCTGCCGCCCTCAAGGCCAAACAGATCCTGCATTCCCTGTGTGCTTGTCACCGCGATACCGCCAAGGCCGCGTATGGTCTTCACCATCTCCAGCACAAAGCCCGCCGCCTGTGGATTGGCCGTAGCTCCCACAAGGCTCCACAGCTCGTCTGCCAGCAGTGCGGAGAGGTCTGTCTCACAGTTCATAATCAGATCGTAAGCAATGCTGGTGGCCCAGAAAGTACCGTCCGCGATCATGTCATCAGGCATACCGGACAGGTCGAGGACGATGTATTTGTTGTCCAGATCAATGTCGTTCCGGGACGCCATAGCCGATGCAGAACCACTCACATAACGGGAGAGCACCACGGCCAGATGCCGGGTATCCGGGTCCTGATAGAGAACTTCGTACCAGTCTGAGATGATAGGCATTTTACGGAAATTGCCGTCCTCATCCACGATGGTACTGTTGTCAAAGGTGATGCCGTAGCGGCTGTAGACCTCCACCAGAGAGGAGTCCAGACGGCTCTTATCCTCTTCGCCCAGATCTTTTTTCTTCAATGAGAACCAGATGATAAGCTGAGCGATCTTGTCAGCCAGCACAGAATCGTCACGGGCGGCGATGTTTTTGAGCTTGGCGTAGGAGTCCAGAGACTTTCTCCGAATGGCCATGAGGTTGGGACAGTCCTTGGAGGACGGGGACATCCTCAGATACAGGCCGCCCAGCTTTTCACACAGGGGACGGAACTCATGACCTTTTTTCGGAGCTATGATGATGACCCGCTTGCCCTGCTGCCGGAGCCGGCCGCCAAGACACTGGAGCGTCACCGTCTTGCCCGCGCCGGTAGAGCCTCCGATCCACCAGTTTCCGTTGGTGTATTTGTAGTCATCATAGGGGTCCAGAAAGACCGGAGAGCGGTTGTAAAGGTTCAGGCCGAGGAAGATGCCATTGTGGTCACTCAGCTCGTAGGAGGCAAAGGGAAAGGCCGCAGCGACGCCCGAAGTCAGGGCATTGCGCCGGGCCTTTCGCTCAATGTCCGGATCAAGGGCCAGAATGGGCAGCGAAGAAAGGAATGCCTGCTCGTTTTTATAGTCACAGCGCCGCGCGATCATATCGACGGATACGCACAGCTTTTCTACCTCTGTGACCCGCTGTTCCAGCGTTTCCGGGTCGGGAGCAGTAACCTCGATCAGGGTGTGCATATAGTAGAAATCCTCGCCCTGACGGTTCATCACGTCCTTCAGATAAAGACCAGAGCTGATGGCGCTGTCCAGTTCCTCGTAGTCCTGGCGGGTATCACCCACATCCCGAATACGGGAGCGGTTGACCATGGTAGTCTGCGAGATCTTGGATAGGATTTTTTCCTTGGACTGCCGCTTTACAAGAAAGCTCATATTGACGCCTTCTCCGGCCTCCACCAAGGGCGCAAGCCAGCAGGAGCCAACCGTGGTGGTGTATCCGTAACCCGTGACATAGAGGTAGGTATGAAAAACGCCGTCCACTACGATGTAGTCACGGCTTTTGGTGTCCACGGTGGTCGGAGACAGAATATCCAGTATGGTTGTAGAGCCGGCTTCCAGCTCTGTAAGGTCCGGTTTTTCTTCGCCAAAGATCAGCGTTTTCAAAAGGGGCTGTTTCTCATTCTGCTCCTCTTTGACCTGCTTCGTCTTTTTGGCCTTTTCGGGGGCGGACTTTGCCGCCGGTTTCTTTTTGCTTTTTTTCATTGCCTGCATCGTCTCACTCCTCGTAAATGCCGTGTACGGCAGTTGTCATATCAAAGACACCATCGGGCAAGCGAACCCGCTGGCTGGTCTTCTTGCTCAGAATCTCATACAGAAGCTTGAGAATAAAGTTATCACAGTAGCGCGGCTCCATAACTTCCAGTTCACAAAGATCCAGATACCGCCGTGCGGTGTCAGCCTCCTCGTTGAGCCGCTGTACGATGGCCTGTACGGTATTGCGCTTTGCCCGCATCCCGGCCTCATACTGGAACACCAGAAAGAAGCGGTGCCGCATGGCGTTGCTGGCAATGCCGTGGCCGATCTCCCGGATATTGTCCTCGATCATCTCCCGGCACGCCTCGTTGTCCTCATGCTCCGCATAGCGCTGCATCTGCTCCACATACGCCTGGGTATCCGCAGGCAGCGTTCTGGCGATCATCTGCAGGTCGTTGGGGGCGATCTTCAGATAGGCTGCAAAGGACGATATGATGTTCTGGCGGTCATTGGTGGACTTGAGATAGATGTTGACGGGCAGCACCTCCAGAATCTTTACAAAGCGGTTGTCCTTGGTTATAACCACACCGCCGATGATGTTTTTGATGGGGAGCCACGCCTGGATGCTGTCGCGGTAAGCACCGCCGCTGTCTCCGGACTGGACTCCGCCGCCAAATAGCAGTTCTTTCAGATTCATTTCCTGACCTCCCCTCGAAATAGAATGATTCTGCGTCCCCGACGCCACCGCCACCAACTGCCCAGCCAGCGTGTCATGCTGTCATCGTTTATGCCGATCAGGCCGAACCCGCCAAGCGGCACAACTACGGTCAGTGTTACGATGATCTTCGTGGTCAGCGCAAAGGGCAGAAATGCAATACAGAGATACAGAACCGGAACCGTCAGGATCACTGTCTCCACCAGATTCCGAAGTTCAAACAAGCCCATAACACGGCCGGCATCTGTAAAATTTGTGGGTATGTGGTAGATTTCATAGTTCATCCGTTTCTACCTCCAATGGCTGTAATAGATTTCCTCGGTATACCTCGTACTCTCGTTCCAGATTTTCCAGCGCTTCGCGCCGGGAGATGATGATGGAGCGTATTGCGTCTGCCAACACACGCTCACCTTTGGGTGTTCTGCTGCGCCTGCAAAGTTCAAGCCGGCTGATATGTTGATGGCTTAACCCGCTGTGGCGGTGAAGCTCACTGAGAGAAATCTGGTGTTTAAAACGAAACAACCGTAATCGTGTAATTTTGATCATCACTCCACCTCCAGATAGTCGATGTAGGGCAGTTTACACCAGCCCTGCCAGCCTCTGCCTTCCAGTTCGGTCTTTACGACGCCCTTCTTAGTGCCCATGGCTTCAATTACATAACCACCGCCAATATAGACGCCTACATGCCCCTCTTTCCAAAGCATGAGGCCGATGATCTCCGGCATGGTATCCATAGAGCCGTAGTCCGAATTGAGCGTGCCGGCATCTTTGGCCGATTGATACATCTGGTTGGCTCCGTAGTCCGGCATCCCATTTTTTGCATAGCCTATGGTCATGTTCCCTGTATCCAGCCAGGCATACCCCTTGATAAGCCCGATACAGTCCGCCGTGCGTCTGCCCAGCCAGTTATCTTCGATAAAATCAGCATAGTTGCCAACGCCATCGGGGTACTGCTCCTTCTTGTACTCAAACAGCGATTCCGTCAGGACATTTCCGTAAGTGCCCCAAACATAACCCCAGTTGTTCTCCCATGCCTGAATGGCGTATGCCGCAAGGTCGTGGCTATTTTTTGTGTCGGGATCAGTGAAGCCGGAAATATCGATCTCGTTACCGAATTCCGATCCATACTGAACATCGCCGGAGTAAGAGCCGTCCCCACCGTAACTGGGCTGATAGGAGTCATAATAGGACGAGTATTCATCGATGGCATCGCTCTCTTCCAGCGTTTCAAAGAGCGCGCCGGCCCAGAGCTTGGCATCGTCGTCAAAGCCCAGCTGTTCCATCAGATCCTCTGGGTCCAGCCTCTTGACTGTTACCTTCAGCGTTGTCACCGTGCCATCGCCGCTGAGGCCCAGAGATGGCAGATAGGAGATGCGGGACTTACAGAACTCCCGGATGTTGGCTGCGCTCATGGCATCAAGATCCTGTTGGTAAGCCGCTGAGTTTATGGCAATCAGCCACAGCAGGTCTTCCTCCTTCATAGAGTTCTCCACAACGATGCGGTCAATAACGGTGCCGTCCTCCTCGTATTCCGCCGCAATGGCAGTCACCACAGAGTCTATGTAGGTCTTTTCAAAGTCCTCCAAACTCATGTAGGTTCCGCCGATGGTCATGGCCTGCTCCGTCATGCGGATCACCGTATCGGTATCTGAGGAGTTATAGCCGAAAAAGATGTTTGGCAGGGCCGTGAAAATCACCATGGGGATCACGATGGCGGCAACCACAATGCCGATTGCGATTTTTATGAGAAACGGCAGCGCTTCCTTAGCCGCAGCAACAGCGGCGCCGTATACACCGGACGCCGCTGCTGCCTGAGCAATGCGATAGGCCGCCTTTGCAGCACGGGCAAGATCAACGGCCTTCTGTGCCCCGGAACGGGAGTTGTTGTTCTCGCTCATTTTTTCTTACCCCGCTGCTTCCTTGTAGGTTGTTTGGTAGCAGACGGAGCTGCATGTTCCTTTACCGCCGCCTTGGTATTGGATACTGCCTTCATGCCCGCCTGTGAGCCGGTGGCAGTTGGAACAGAGGTGGTACTCCGCGCCGTTTGGCGTACCTGCGTTGTTTGCCGGTCTCCCGCCGCCGTTCCTGCCGGGCCGGGGTGCAAGTTGGGGGCTGCGTTCTTGACAGCAGGCATAGGGCTTGCGGGAGCGTGCTGCGCTTCCTGCCGGGCCGGGCTATGCTGCCTTGTCTCTGTCGGCACTGCACTTCCCGCAGGAGCAACATTCCTGCCGGGCCGGGGTTCCCGTGTGGACTGCAGAGCAGGCGCCGAGGTCGGCGTTCCTGCCGGACCGTGCTTCGAGCCTTCCGAATGAACGGCTGTCTGGCGGGCAGCGGACGGACTCTGCTGCGCCGCCGCAGGCGTGCTTTGAGGCGGCCGCTGAGAATAACGGGTATCTGTCGGCCGCATCTGTGAGGCCTGGCCCGCCGAAGGGGCCGGAGCCGATGCTGCCGGAGCCTTGGGCGTGGATGTAGGTTTTTGCGCGGTGACAGAAGATGTGTTCTGCGTTGTCTGTCCTACTGCGATCCCTGTGCGTTCCGCGGCCTGCGTCGTTCCACTGACAGGCCCACTCTGCACCTTCTGCGCATTCATCTGCGTGATACGGGATGTAGATGGTGCTGCCGGTGTTCCTGCCGGGCCGTGCTGAACTGCGCCGGGTGAGCCGGGGGCTGCCGGTTGAGTCGGAGATGCAGCACCGTTTCTGATTTGGGAGACTGCGGCTGCGCCTGCGACACCAGCCACTCCCACTGCTGCTGCACCCGTTTTTCCTGCCATGCCGGGTCTGCCGGAAGCGGCCTGTGCGCCGACAGGAGGCGTTATGGTCTGAGACTTTACATGGGTCGGGGCTCTGCGCGTGCCAGTAGGAACGGATGTCTTTCGATCTGCTGTGCCTCTGGCCGAAGATTGCCCCATCTGCGTGCCTGCCTGATAAGAGGAACCTGCTGTATATTCCTGCGTGGTTGTCTGCTGGTTGCCCGCCTGTGTGGTATTGCTCTGATAGGCTGTACCCTGCGAAGTGGTCTGCTGCGAAGCTCCCTGTTGTGTGCTGGTCTGCTGGTTCGTCGCCTGTTGAGATGTGCTCTGCTGCGAATAGCTGCTTGTTCCAGCGCCGCCGCTGCGCCCACCAACAGGACCGCCCATTCGGGGGCCTCCGGAGCCGCCGGGCGGCGTACCGGGCGTTCTGCCTTTTCCGGTTCCGCCTGCGCTCTTGCCAACAGCCTTGGTAATCTGGGAGGCAGCGGTGCGAACCACCATATAGGTCAATGCGCCGGGGAATACGCGTCCCAAGGAGTCACCAGTCATGGCGGGGTTTAGCCCGATACGGGTAATGATGGCGTCCGCTTTTCGTGCGACCTTCACAATGGTTAAGATCAGCACCATCCACGGCAAAACATCAAGGCCGCTGGGAACAGTGGAAAGCACGGACAAAAGCATTTTGAAGAAGATCACATTCGTCACCATCAGCAGACACATACTGCCAAACATCCGGCACCATCCGGTAAAAATCTCGGACGTACTTTTGCTGCCGCCCATGGAAAAAGCCAGCGGTGCCGTAATGGTCAGCATGGCAAGGATAACATAGCGTTCCGCAATCTCCAGAATCAGCTTAAATACCTTGAACATGATGATAATGCCAAAGATAATGACCAGCAGCCACGCTGCTGTCAGAGAGCCGAACACGCTCTCATCCACCAGCTGCACATTGACCGCATCCGGTATCTGCAGCAGGTCAATGATCTTGGAAGTCATGCTCAGCCCTATGTCGCAGATTTGAGGGCTTGCCAGCAGGAGGAAGGAAAACACAAAAGTACGGGTGAAAAGCAGTTTTGGATCTTCACCCTCAAAACCAAGACCGGACGCCATGCTTTTCAGCGCCTGAAACACCAGATTGCCGATCAGAAGCGCCCAGCCCACAGCCATAAGCACCTGCATGATGTCGTCGATCACCGGAACATGGGTTTTCAAATAGGCGAAATCCATGCTCATAATATCGAGCAACGATGAAGAAAAGTATTGCCAGCATTCCAGAGTGAGGCCATATGCCCACTCCATGAAGCCCTGAAAAATCAGCTCAAGCAATGTGGACACCTCCTTTGAGCCGGAGCCGCATCCACATTACGGGGTCAACGTTGCAAGGCCATTAAACAAGGGAGCAACATAGGCGATGAACGCGCCAATGCCGTTGATGATTGCCCAGGCAATCCAGATGCGTTTGAGCCAGTCCCACGCCTGGTCAACTTTGTGCTGGTTGTTGGAGAGTTTGGCACCCACCACAGCCACAGCAGACATAAGACCGGCCAGTACCGTGCTGATGCCGGCGATTTTGCTGTAAACATCTACAATGACGGTGTTTGCCACCGTCCACATATCGTCCACAGCAAGTGCAGGAACTGTCAGTGCAGTCAGCATGAGCATAAGCGTCAGACAGGAAACATAAATCCGATATAGCTTTTTCATGGAATCCTCCTTCAAATAGGTAAGAGAGCGGAGACTTTCTCCACCCTCCTTGACACTGCCGCTTTCCAACCGCGTTTTAATCCCGGGAATTCGGCTCCTCTGCCAGATGTCGAGCCAGATCCCAGAGTTCACCGAGAATCGGCTCGAAGGCATCGATCAGATCCGGATCAAAAGCGCCACACTCTTCATCCAGAAGCATTTTCACCGCTGCGGTGTCAGTCATCGCATCCCAATAGCTTCTGGGACTGCGGAGTGCATCGTAGGCATCGGCCAGACTGATGACCTGAACATAGGATGCGATCTCACCTCCGCACAGATGGTCAGGATAGCCCCGGCCATTGACCCGCTCGTGATGATGCCGGCAGATTTCCAGCGCATAATCATAAATCGGATCGTCCCGCATTTCTGCAAGCGCGATTTCCACCATGGCAGCGCCCAGGATGGTATGTGCCTTGACAAACTCCCGTTCTGCGGAAGAAAGGGCGCCCTTTTTGTGGATGATCGTTTCGGGCAGCGCAGTTTTGCCGATGTCGTGCATAGTAGCGGCCTGCGCAATGTCGGGAATTGCATCCCAAAGGTCGGACGACAAAAAGCCGATGGACCAGGCATGGCAAAGCATCATCTGCACGAACTCACGGAAATAGTCGCTGTGCATCCCGTCATGGCTGTGCAGGTTCTGATTCAATTCCTGAATGGGGATCAGCTGCAGTCGAATATGTTTCATTATCGTTGCCTCCTTCATAAGAAAGGCCCGCGCAGGACACCGTGTGGTATCCTGCGCAGGCCGATGGTCAGATGTTACAGTTATGTGCCGCTATTTGATCAATAGCCGGTCTTGGGAAGTGTGAGGGTAGTGCCGTAACGCTGAATGATGGTCACCCAGCTTGCGTTTGCAGTCTGCCATGTGCCCAGATACTTACCACCCACATCTGCTCGGTTGGTCATGTAGTAGCCATTGACGGCGTTGCCGTTGACCATGACGCTCAAGGTGGGATTGGATACGCTCTGGAAACCAACAGGAACCTTACCGAAGTCAAAGTAGATGTCGGTAATGACTTCACCTGCCTGCATGGGAATGGCGTTGAGGGCAAAGGAGTAGTTGTTGCTGGTCAGCAGATTGGAGGCCAGCACCTGATAGTTTGCGGTATAGTTGGTCTTATACAGGATGCGGTAGTTCAGTCGGGCGCTGTAAGTGCCGGTAGTGAGCGTGGTAGCCCGGGCAACATCGGTGGGAATGCGGTCATGCCAGTAAAAACTCTCCAGATCCACATTGGAGGTGTTGGCTACGGTGATGTCGTAGCGCATCTGATTTCCGGCAAGTACGGCAGCGTTGCCGCGTTTGGTGATGGAAACACCCAGTTCTGCAGTCTTATCGTAGGCGTTGAGCTTGATGATCTGTCCGGCGTATTCCAGCGTCACATCAAACACCTGGGCAGAGACCTGCCAATAGGCGGGAGCGGACACCTCACGGATCTGATAGCGGGTCAGAGGCAGGGGCTTGCTGGCCGCCACACCACGGGAATCGGTGGTGATATAGTCCACGACCTTGCCGCTGCGGGCATTGATGATCTCATAGACAGCGCCCTTGAGCGGAGTGCCGGGGGCGGTGCCTGTGATCTCGTTGTACTCGCCGGCATACTTGTAAATCTGGATCTGGCCTGTGATGGGCTCGTTCTCCCATTCGATCTCCACGGTCCTGCCTGCACTGACATAGACTGTCTTCATCTGGGTGTCCACATTGTAGCCCTCATTTTCCAGCTCGCGGATGTAGTAGCGGCCGGACTCGGTGAGGCCGGTGATATATACCCAGCCGTCCTGGTCAGATTCATACTGGCCGATGGGGGTCTTGTTGCTGTCATAGAGCAGGAAGGTGACGCCGTAGATGCCCTCGCCGGTGTTGCTGTCGATCTTATGGATCAAAATACCGGACAGGCTCTTGTTCTCAACGGTGAGAGTGGTAGTTTTGCCGTCCTTCACCTCGAAGTAGTGGGGCGTACTATCCAGCTCAAAGCCATCTGCACTCTTGATCTCAACAGCGTAGTAGTGGCCATCCTCCAGAGACAGGAAGGCGCGGCCATTTTTATCGGTGGTCACGGTATCCACAAGGCCGTCATCCGCGCGGCGGATCTCGAACTTCACATTGGGGATGCGTTCGGTCTTCTTATCGGCATTGACCTTGATGATCTCAACGCCGCCGATGGGATCGTTGTAGAAATACAAGCTCTGCGTGTCGTTGGTGTTCACAACCACGGTCTGGCTGCGGGTCTCCTCATGGATGGTGTAGCCCGGGATGCTCTGCACCTCAGTCACCACGATGGTGCCGGTGATGCCGGTAATCTTGATCTGGCCGTTTTTATCGGTCCAGTACAAACCGTTGGAGGAAAGCTGTCCGCCATCTGCATCAACCACACGACCATCAGCATAGGTGATCTTGAACTGAACGCCTTCCAGAGGCTCCTTGGTCACGGAATCTTGCTTGTGGATGATGAGACTGCCCTTGGGCTGGTTGCGGAACTCCAGAGTGACCGTCTGACCGGCCTTGATGCGGGCAGTCTGAGGCGTATCATCCAGAATGTAGGTATTGTCCTTGGTACGGGTTTCCTTGACAACTAAAGTCGTGCCGGGGTCGATGTTCTCAATCAGAACGGTGCCTGCGCTGTCGGTGACGAACTTGCCGTTGGCATTGCCAACCACAGTGCCGTCAGAGGTGGTGACGAAGAACTCAACATCAGACAAAGGCTCACGGCTCACACTGTCGATCTTCTTGATGAGCAGCGCACCCTTGGGAGAGTTGCCGAAATACAGCTCCACCACATCCTGATCCTTGCCGCTGATGTAGGCGGTCTGGGGAGCGGTATCAATGACGTGGCCGCTGTCACTGGCCAATTCCTCCACGATATAGGTGCCTTCGTCGAGCCCTGTAACGGTGAAGCTGCCGTTTGCAGAGGTCTTATAGGTGCCGATGACCGTGCCGCCGGTGCCGGAAGTGCCGGTGAGGTACTTCACCTGGAATACGGCGTTCTTCACCGCCTCTCCGGTGACGGAATCGAATTTGAATACGACCAAGGCACTGAGGGGAGTATTCTCAAAGGTGACGGTCTTACTCTCACCGGCCTTGACGAAGACTTCCTGCGCGGCCGGGTCTTTGATGCGGTAGCCGGGTACAGACTCGACTTCGGTGATTTTGTACCAGCCGTCCTTCAGGTTGGAGAGCTTGAACTGACCGTCGGCATCAGAATAGAAATAACCAAGGTCGTTGATCTCGCCGCTTTCTGTATCATTGCTGGCATAGGTGACATGGAACTTTGCGCCCTTCAGAGGCTCACCCGTGACGCTGCAAATCTTGTTGACAGTCAGGCTGGGCTTCTGATGGTTTTCAAAGTAAACGGTGTGGTCACGGTTGGGATAGAGGGTCACCAGCTGACTGGGAGCATCCAGCAGATAAGGGGAAGGCACGTACTTCTCGGAGATTTCATAGACGCCGGGAAGCAGATTTTTCAGCTCGGCACGGCCGTCCGTTCCGGTGCGGATCTCATCGACGCTGTGGCCGTCAGCCGCGCGGACGATGAATACGGTGTCGGGGATGGGTTCGCCGGTGTCTGCATCGTGCTTATAAACATAGAGGTTGGGGCGAATCTGATTCTCAATGACCAGCGTGCTGGTCTTGCCGGGGAACAGCTCTACCTTGTACTCCCGGAGGTCGATGATGTGGTCTGACACCGTAGAGGTCTCGCGCACGGAATAGACCCCAGGCTCCAGATCGCTGACAAGGATCTCGCCGTTCTTATTGGTGGTGCGGTCGAGGTAATGTGTACCATCTTCGATCTTGGCGATACGGAAGGTCACGCCTTCCAGAGTAGAACCATCGGAGCTGAGCTTGATGATCTGCAGGGAGGGCTTGATACTGTTGGTGAACACGAACTGGGCATCCTCGTTGGGGTCCAGCTGAATAATGCGCTGCGCTTCATCAATGACATAGCCCGGGCAGAACAATTCCGTTACCACATAGGCACCCGCAGGGAGCTTGCTCAGGTCGATCTCACCGTTTTCATCGGTTCGGAACTCTTCGGGACCGTAGTCACCCGCAACGGATTTAATCTCAAACAGGACATTGGGGATGACTTTAGAGGGATCGGCACTGTCCACCTTCACCAGTCGCAGGCCGGGCTTGACGTCGTTGAAGAACATCAGCTCCTTGATGCCGTCACCGGCTTCCAGCTCTACTTCCTGGGGGGTGGTGTTGAGGATATGCCCATCACTGCCTGTATCCACTTCCACGGCTCGATAGGTGCCGGGCTCCACGTCGGTCAAAAGGATTTCACCGAACTCATCGGTGCGGAAGGTACCCAGAGAAACACCGTCACGCCAGACCTCAAAGGTGACGTCGGGCATAGCGACCATATTCTTGCGGTCGTACTTGATGATGCGAAGGCCCGGCAGCTCCTCGTTGACCAGATGGAATGTAGTGGTTTCACCGGCAATGACGGTCGTGGTGTAGATGGTATCATCCAGCAGCCATCCCGCCGGAGCTGCAGTTTCTTCGATTCGATACGCGCCGGGCTGGATCTCACGGAAGACGGCAACACCTGCGGAGTTAGTCTCTCCGGTATAGCGCTGACCGCTTTCAATGTGGGTAATCGTGATCAGTGCTCCGGGCAGGTTCATGCCGGTGTTGGAGGTTTTCTCGATGCGGAGATTGCCGTAGGGCTCGTTTTCAAACACAACTTCGGCCACCTCGCCGTAGACCACCTGCACATTCTGGGCAGGTTCTTCGCTGAGCAGGTAAAAGTCCGGCGCGACCCGCTCATATACGGTGTAGTTTCCGGTCAGGGTCAGAGGGATGCGGATCTTACCGGAGGAATTGGTGGTAAAGGTACCAACAGTGGCACCGTCAGGACCAACGACCTCGAACATGGCGCCGCTCAGAGGGATGGTTGTGCCGGCTTCGTACTTGACGATCTGGAGGCCGGTATCCATTTCCACTTCGGGCTCATCACCATAGTTGCTGTAGGCGGACAGGTTCATTTTCCTTGTGGGGTCGGTGTCCACCATGTAATTCTGGATATTGCCGTATTTATCCACCTCAACCACAGAGGCATAGAAGATGGCGTACTGGTAAACATCCAGATCAAAGGACAGCTGCACGCTGCCGGTCTGTCCGGCCACGCTGTCCGCCGGGTAGAGGACCTTGAACTGTGCCGAATAGCCTTCACCGGTGGCGCTGGTGGTCAGGGTGGAGATGTCATTGTTATTCATGTCCACGATGCGGGTGCCGGAAGGAACGCTGGCAGGGTCCGTGAAAGCGACATTGATTTTGTAATCGCACACCCAGGTCTTCGATGTAACCGTAAAGACCTGCTGCTTATACTGGCGGCCGTTGACGGTCACTTCATAGGCAACATCACGGTCAGGAGTACAGCTGACATTGGGCGACAGATTTTCGGTCCATGTCGTGCCACGGCGGTAGATGTCCTTGGCTGCGGCGAGGATCTTCTGCGCACGCTCCAATTCAAGGCCGGTCAGGTTGGGGTTGACCTTCAGGTTGTTGATGTCCCAATGGGACAGGAGATAGCACCACAGGGCCATTTTGGTGGCATAGTAGGCGTGGTACTTATTCTCAAGGCCCAGCTCGCTCAGGCCGCGATTGGGATAGCCGTTGGCGATGATACCGGTGACCTTGGGATCTGCCGCCTTTTCATCGGCCAGATACTTGATGCTTTCGCCCACCCCTACGGTCTGGGGAACGCCCTTATCATTGGGGTTCACGCAGTAGGCAGGGATTTCTTTGACCGCTCCGGATGGAGTAACACGGTTATAGTAGGTATAGATCTGCTCACGGGTACGTCCGTTGATAGACAGATACGACATTGTTACGCCGCCATTGAAAATATTGATCTCGCCCAGTGCTTCCTCTTCCGAAGATGCTGCGAAAGCGGTGGTCGAGAGCATACTGAAAAGCATGATGACGGCTAAAAACGCTGACATGAAACGCTTTTTCATAGGCTTACCTCCATAAAATCAGGGAGGATACCCATTCATACAGAACAGCATCCCCCCTTGGGTGAAATATGAACTTGTGGGGAGATGCAAAAGAGGAAGACAGCACGATTTGTGCTGTCTCCCTCTTTTAGACTGTATGGTGGACTAAATACTCAGTTTGCAGGAACACACCGTCTTTGTAGACATCCCACGCCTCAAGTGAGTGGGTCCCACAGGGGCTGGAATTGAATGGAGCAACGATTTCGCTCTCGCACCAGGGCCAGAAACATTCCGCCTGGGTATCATCCGCAATCGTCAGATTGATGCGCACCTTGGGGTTGCCACTGGGATGCAAAACGGGTTTGCCGTCCTGCCAGGTTTCCGGGTTGTCTCCGATGGCGTTATATAGGGTATAGAGCATTCGACGGGTCTCATAGAGATTTCGGATAAACATGTACTCGCTGTCACCGATGGTAAAGTGTCTGACCTCTGCATCCGGCAACTCCGGCTGGGGCAGCAGGCTCCAGTCACAAGTAGGCTCGGGCAGTTCGGGCAGAGGGCCGCTGGCAAACATATTGGCATCGTAGCGGCGAACATCGGTGATGGTGTAGTTGGTGCCATCATCGCAGCGGATCACATCGCCAGCCTGCGGCACATAGCGGGAGCCGTCAGACGGGACATTGATGGAACCATCGTCGTTTCTGCTGATAGCCTGTCCTGCCGGTGTGGCTGACTGCGGCGCTTCAGATACTTCGATATCATATCCCATCTTTGCCATGGTGCGGTAGATCAGCACAGCCATGTTACCACGGGTGATCTCTGTTCCTGCGAGGGCTTCTGCAGGGGCAAGTTCCAGCTCAACGGCCGTCTGGCAGGCGGTGGCATAACTCCACTCCACACCCACATCCCCAAGGCACCGCAGCATGACGGTGCAAGCCGCAGCCGGGGTCACGGGGTCATAGGAACCATACAAGCCATTTCCGTAGCCAGCCACCAGATGGTTGGCCGCACAGTAGCCTACATAGACCTTTGCCCAGTCGGGCACATCAGTGAACTTGCACTGGCCGCGGTAGTAAGCACTATCCGCCTCGACATGATCGGGATTTGCAACGATACGGGTGAGCACCGCAGCCATCTGCGCACGGGTCAGGCCCTGATCCAGCATCATATCACCGGTCTCGTTTCCAACCATGATACCCGCCTCACGCAGGTAGGATGCGGCGGTTTGCTGTTCAGTGTTGGCTCCGGCGGCAAAGGCGCTGCCGGTCATCGACACAAGGAACAGCGTCAAGATTAAAAAGGTTCGGATTCGTTTCACAATATCACGCTCCCTTCCGATAAAACGTAGTGGTTACACTGGCTGTCATGCGGCGGGTATTTTCGTCATAGACGCAGCGATCAAACTCATAAATACCCATCTGCTCAGCCTGCTCTGCCAATTCCGCAGGAAGGTCAACTGTGATGTCCATTTTGATCCTTACTTCATCGTCCTTCCTTTGTGGCTTGAATTTCTGTACCAATTCAGATACTTCCTTTGGGGGTTTATATTCTCCGGAGTGATTTGAGAATAATACAGAAATCTAAGCGTGTCAAAGGTTTATTTGAAATCACTGCGCCGATAAAACTCAACACCGCAAAACCGTTGCGCCGCAATGGTTTTAGCGATCCACTTCCACAGCCTGAACACAGACTCGTTTGCTGGGCTGGTTGGCTAGACAGGTGGTGATGGTGATGCGGTTGTCGGCCGTGGCCTGCAGATAACTCCAGTCTGTACTGGCGATAGTCTTTACCAAAACGACCTCGTAGGTGCGTGTGCCGTAGATGGTGGTATAGGTGATGGTATCACCGATTTCCAAATCTTTGATGTCGCCAATCACATATTTGGCACCTCTATTGTGGCCGCAGACTGCCACGTTGCCATCCCATGCAGAGGTCGTGGTGTAGTGACCGAGACCCTTTGCCATGCTGGCGTTGGTCTCGCCCTCCCAGACCTTCATGTTGATGTCCAGAGAGGGGATCTTCAAGGTGCCGATGCTGCCGTCCTTGCGTTCCATGTCCTCAGCGCTGGTATAGGCAGGCTCCCGATAGACGGGAGTGATGGTGGTTCCGCTGGAGATTACAGGAGTGCCGTAGCTGCCGGCACCAACGCCATAACCGCCGGCGCTGGTGGAGACATTCACATACTGCTGCAGCCCGGGCAAGCGGACCTTTTCCATGACGCCGGTCTGGGTCGTGCTGAAGCAGCCATAGGACAGTTCCGGGATTTGATAGTCCACAACATTGATGCCGCCGTAGTTGTACGAACCGTAAATATCCTCATAGGATGTGGAGGGGTAATACTCCGAATCCGACGTAGACTCAAAGGTGTATTCTGCGGCAAAGGCGCTGACCGACAGAGATAATACCGTTGCGATCATCAGCGCCATACAAATCAGTCGCCTCATGTGCTTCATGCGTTCTGCTCCTCCTGTTCTTCAGAATCTTCCTCCAACTCCTCATCCTCTTCCTGACGCTTCGCAGTTCTGCGGTTGTGGATCAGAAGACCGCCGCAGACAGCCGCAGCGATCAGTCCACCGCCCGCCAGCAGGAAAGGCCAGTTTTCAGTGAAAAAGCTGCCAAAGCTGCTGATCATATCGGTGGTACCATCGGCCTCAATCGGCTCGGGAACAATTTCCTCACCCAAATATGTCAGTACATAGGTGATACTCTCAATTCCCTCGTGGGTAACATCCCCCACATACTCTGCGGTTGTGATGTATCCGGTTGCTGCATTGTAGGACGCCTTCGCAGAGTAGGCGGCAATGGCCTGATAGGACGAGGGCATCAGTGCTTCTCCCACAAGATCGGTACCGGTGACTTGCCACTCCACATTGGCAAGATTCAAAGTCCTGCCATCCTTTACGGTAGTAGACGGGACATAAGACATATCATTGCGGTCCAGCTGGCCAATGGTCTTGGTTTCCGTCACCGTATAGCTCTTGGTGGTGTAACCTGCAGCCTCAGTGACAATACTGGTGTGATCCAGTGCGAGGGTGCCTTTGAAATTGCCATCATCGAATTCGATGGTGGGCTCCAGATTTTCAAGCACCACAGACAGGTCTTTCTTGGCTGTTTCAATGGTGATGATCTCCGTATGCACTTTAGTTTCTTCAACGGGGTTTTCGGTTTTCACAATGTTTGCAAAAGTGTAGAGGAAACCTTCCAGTTCAAAAGGTTCCTCGATCAAGGTTGCCGGGTCCTGGTCCGGCGGGATCGTGTAGGTCTTGATGGTCTGCTGGCTGCCGTTGAGATTCTGGACCACGGTATCCGTAGGCACCTCCAAAGCAAAGGCGTTGACGGACATGGCCAGCGTGAGCAGCACACAAAGTATTGCTTTTTTCATTTTTACGGGAGCCTCCTATTCTCAGTTTTTTCCTGCGCAGCGTTTCTCCGCCGCAACTTTCGGGGTGCGCGGTGTTCGTTTCACGATGCTCTTTCCTCCTCCTTGATTTTGTATTCTACTGCGCGCTCCGGGTGCTCCCGTAGTGCGTCCAGTATTCTGATGGCTTGCTCCAGGGCCTGCATCGTGTCACGCTTCTGGCGTTTGATGAAGCCATGCAGGAGCAGCACCTGTCCGTTGGGGCAAAAGCAGAAGATGATGCGAACTAACATCTTGCTCTTTACCCGCAGCTCACACAGATCCCGATAGCGTTCCAGAGAAAACCGCTTGAAATGGGGTTCTCGCAGCTCCGGCTTATGGGGCTTGGACAGCTGATAAAGCTGCATGATGATCTTCTCCCGCAAGCGTGGATCGAGACTATCAATAAATTCCGGGAGCTGGGCAGGCTTATCCGGTGGCTGATAGACCAAAATTCCTTTCAAAATTAGAGCACCTCCTCGGAGTCACAAAGCTTTTTCAGGTGCAGAACATAGCTGTCTGCAAACGCGCCCGCAAGAGCAGGACTGCCGCTGATCCACCAGATGGGATTGGGCAGGGCCTGCCCCAGGGCGTCATACTGCAGGCAGATCAGCAGAAACTTCTGCCGGGCGTCAACTGTTTCAGCCGCCGAAAACAGTTGACCCAAATCATCCTTCACCATGGAATAATCCTGGTAAAAGTCACACAGCTCATCAAAGAGCAGCCCCGCAAATACTGCACTCAGCGTCAGCAGTGATGTCTTGTTTGCTTCACCGTCTGCCTTGAGCAGATCCATTCTTTTCAGTCGTTCCTCGGCTCCATCGTCAAAGGGGTTCTGTGCACGGCGCCCTCGCGCTCTTTTTCTCAGTTCGTTCATTTCGTCACCTTCCTATGGCATAAAAAAAGCCCGGCACCGCAAAAGCGGTGCCAAGCCTATCTACCGACAGTTATTTTTTCTCATCCAAAATGGTTGCTCAAAAACTCAAGAAAGAGTTTTTCCAGCGCATCTTCACCTCCGACCTTTTCGATATATGGAGCAAACTTCTTTCGCTCAAAGCTGAGTTTCTTCGGAGGCATAGCTGCTCTCCGTTCCTCGGCCGCTCTGGCCTCCCGCCATGCCGCATAAATAAGCTGGCGGTCTGCGCAGGGTGGGGGACATCTCTGAACGATATAATTCACGGTCGCTATGTTCAACTGATAGCCTTCAATGGAACACATTTCGATAAACGCGCGCTGGGATACGGCTTCGTAGTCAGCTATTTTTTCTGCGCAGGCCAGAGGCAGCAATTTCGGGTGATCTTCCAGTATCTCTTGCAGCTCTGAGATGAGCTGGGTCATCTTAATTGCCTTGCGGATCTCGTATTCCGTAACACCGAAAAACTCCGCTACAATTTTTCGCGCGCTGTACCTTTGGCGAATCTCGCCAAAGGTGCCGGAATCAAACTTCTGGCGAATTTCGCCTGAAGTTTGAATATCAGATCGAAACCCTTGCCTTCTCTGCGCCTCTAAAAGTGCTTTGTATGCCTGTCCACGCTCAATAATCGTTAAATCCTGCCGTCGAAGCAGGTTGGTGGCGATGGCGATGGTCGTAGCTCGCTCATCATCAGCATCAACGATTTCCGCCTCTATCTCTGACCAGTTATTCAACCGTCCTGCGTTGGTTCGATTGTGCCCAGCCAGAATCTCGTATTCATCCCGATAGGGAATGGAGCGAACTATGATCCGTTCAAGCTGCCCTTCGGCCGCCATGTGCTCTGCCAGTGCCTGAAGTTTCGATGCAGAATAGGGCTTAAATCCTATATCAGCGGTGAAGAAGGGATGCAATTTGCTGATAGGCAATTTACACACCTTTGGCTGCGGAGCATTTGAAGGGGTCTGGAAGAGCGTTTCATATGCAGCATTGCCGACCTCAAGCTCGGATGCCCGCTGGGTGGCAAGCATCCTGTTTTTGAGCATGGCACTCATACCGCCTTTACTCAAGCTGCAACACCTCCTCGGCCAGACACCGATACGAAACTGCCGCAGGATTTTGCGGCCTGTAGACGAAGATGCTTTGACCTGCGGCCGGTGCTTCTGCAAGTTTTATGGTGTACTCGATTGGGTGAGAGAACACATTGATCTTTGTTCCATACACATCTACAACACTTTCCCGAATACTTTCGCAAAGCTGCGGCTTGGACTGATACATGGTAATAAGAATGCCGGCGATCTTCAGCGATGGATTGAACTTGGCCTGAACGGAGCGAACCAACTCCAGCACTTCCGGGATACCCTCACTTGCCAAAAAGTGTGCCTGCACCGGAATGATGCAGTAATCGGCGGCAGAGAGGGCATTGACCGTAAGAAGTTCGTACTTCAATCCGCAATCAACGATGATGTAATCATAGTGGCTGCGAAGGATATCGGTGATCACAGCCAGCACTTTTTCACAGGCACGATCTTCTGCCCCCATGGCATTATACTGGGACATCTGCATAACCTGCAGGCGGGCCGCAGCATCCGCCACTCTTTTGTTGCAGGGGATCAGGTCAATTCCGGACTCCGTCTTGATAATCGTCCGTTCGATATGTATTTCGAGATCCTCCGGGTAGTCAATAGCGGCAAGCATCAGGTTGTTCACTGTGCGCTTCTGCTCTGCCGGGGTATATCCAAAAGAGGCTGTCAAGCTGCCCTGAGGATCATAGTCAATGACCAGGACCTTTTTTCCTGCCGCAGCGAGGGCCGCACCAAGATTTACCGTTGTTGTCGTTTTACCAACGCCACCTTTTTGATTGGTGACCGCAATTACATGCTCACTCATGCAGAACCCTCCTAAGCAGTTCGATATGTTCTTTTGACTTCTCTCGAATATTGTGGTATGCTTTTGAAGCAACAAAATCCAGCAAAAATGTCTTCGGATAATATAGTTTTCCGGACAGGCGTAAGGCTTTTAATCCTCGGGTCTGGCCCCAGTCGTAGATTTCTCTGAGATTGTACCCAAGAATCACACTGACCTGTTTTGGAGCCAGTACATCCGGCAGATGGGCAATATCCTGTTCGACAACCGTGCGAATCTCTTTGCCGAGCCGCTTCGTGTACCGTTGCACCGGACAGTATGGATATCTGTTACAACGATCACTACGCCGATACTTCGTGGGGTTTATGCTCTTATCCGCGAGGTATCGCTCGACTTCTGCTTTTGGTATCCGGTATCCAAGCCCCTGTTTTTCTGGCCGTTCGGCTAAAACAAGTTCTGTCTCTATAAGCCATAGCGCTGTCCTTTTGCTGATGTGGGCAATTTTGTAGAAATCCTCTTTGCTCAGATAGTCACCGGGAATATCTGTAAGCTTCAACTCCTTTTTCCTCATACCCGCACCCTCAGCTTTCTGCTGGCATAGTCCTCGCTCAACACATAGTCGATGACGGACTCTTTGGGTATCCAGTAGTGCGGCTTAATGAAGATGGCCTTGACCTTTTGCTCACGGATCAGGCGACGGGCAAAGGAATCACCGATCCCGCCCAGCATTTCCCGGAACATCGAAACAGATACCAAATCAGGGTACTGTTTGAACTGCCGTCTATATTTATTTCTTATGTCTTTCATTTCCGAACCTCCTTGCAAATAGCCATTGGCAAATAGGTTCGGTGCCATGTTTGATGGTTTTAGTTCTCTCCTAAAACCCGAAAATACGTCTGAGTTCTCTCCTCGGTTCTCCGTTTCTTTTTCAAGGAGCCGAAGGAATGAGTTCTCTCCTAGTTCTCTCCAAGTTGCGTCAGGAGAGAACTTTTGGGGCTTCTATGAAGCCATTGAAAAATCAAGAGGCAACCGCAAAAAGCTTGTAGTTGCAATGCTTTGGGGCGACGGAGGACTGCGGAGTGCTGCGGTGGAAATACGTGGGCCAAGCACTCAAAAGCCAGTAAGTCTGGCAGTATGAACTCTGGTAAAATCCTTGATTTTTCAAGGCTTCCCAGATACAATAAAATATGGCTTTTATAGTGAGTTCTCTCCTTGTTCTCTCCTATGAGAATTTTAGGGAGTTTCTCGATAAAATGTGCCGGTGTGATGGAATGGTAGACGTAGCGGATTCAAAATCCGCCGGGGGCGACTCCGTGTGGGTTCGAGTCCCACCACCGGCACCAAAAAAGGGAAGGCATGGCGCGCGCCATGCCCTCCCTTTTTCACATATTGAAGCGTCGGCGGGCCTCCTCGCGCAGCGAGGGCACGCGGCGCACGACGCGCAGCGGGATGATGAGCCCGACGCAGATGACCACCACGACGAGTGACCACGTCGGCTGCCACGCCGCGCGGAAAAAGCGGTCCATGCAGTATTCCACGCCCAGCGCCATCAGGCCCACGGTGCCGATGCACATGGCGATCGCAGAGAGCCGCGACCGCCGCCCGCCGCGCAGCAGAAAGCTCAAAAGGAACACCAGCACGCATGCCCAGCCGAGGATGGGCAGGGCGAGGCCGCGGAACCATGCGCCGCCGCTCAGGTCGATGGAGATGAGGAAGACGTACACACCGACCGCGGCGACGTCCGCCGTCAGGCGGAAGAAGATGGGGATGCGCCGCGCGAGCATCGGCAGCACGAACCAGATCCAGAGCATCACCGCCGCGCCGATGACGTAGAGCGACCAGGGCCGCTCGGTGGGCAGCAGCAGGTTCAGCACGCCGCAGCACAGGGATACCGACGCGAGCATCGCCGTGAGCAGCGCGGCCGCCGCGCGGCGCGAGGCGGGCGGCACCTCGGCGGGCTTGGTGGGAAAATAGCTCGGCGCGTCGGGGTCCGGCTTCCAGGCAGGCGTGCCGCAAAGCGGGCAGCGCGCCGCGCCGGGGTCCAGCTCCACGCCGCAGTTGACACAGTATGACATATCGTTTTCGTCCTTTCGCTCCGCTCTTCAGCGGTTGCTCTCCACGCGCACGGGGATGCCCTCGCGCACGAGGAAGCGGAAAAAGTCGCGCTCGGTGTCCGTCTCCGCCTGCGTGCCGGCAAAGGTGATCTCCATGGTATCGCCGTAGCTGATGGAGGCGCAGTGGCAGCGCGGCACGGTCGCCTGACCGAGAATGACCTCCGCTCCGCGGATGTGCACCGCCATCTCCGGCGGCACGGTGAACGCGCCGGGGTTGGTGTAGGTGCAGGAATAGGGGCGCACACCGAACAAGCGGTAGTTGAGCGCCATGACCGGGTTTTTGAGCACGACCGGAATGAGCCGCAGGGCAAAATTCTCCGTAAAGCGGACATTGCCGGTAAACGCCGCCTGCAGCTCCTGCCGGTTGATGTGCAGCTTCATAAAATGGCGCACCTGCGAGACGATCTCGGGGAAGGTGTAGTCGCCGAGCGCCGGGTCGATATACGGGCGGACGGTGGTGATGAAGTTGCGCAGCGTCTCGCTCGGGAACCATGCGCGCAGATTGATCGGCACCGCCAGCGCCACGGGGCGCTCACGGTAGGGTCTCTCGCGCTTCTGCTTTTCCAGAATGACGTGGATGAGCACGGCGGAGAGGTACTCCGTGATGGAGGCGTTATGCTTCTTTGCCTGCTCGCGCAGGCGGGAGAGCGGCACGAAGCCCATCGTGACATGGAAGGTGTAGAACGGCTCCGGCGTGCCGATATTCTGATAGGCCCTCGGCAGGCGGCGCAGGCCGAAGGCGTGGCGGCCCGCATAGCGGGCGTAGGCGTCCTCCAGCTCCTCCTCGCGCGGCGGCTCGTTCAGATCGAGCACGCCGTTTCCCGCGGGAACGTCCACGCCGGTCTGGCGCAGGTATTCGGCAAGGAGCGTGCGGAAAAAGACGATGGCCCCACCGCCGTCGGACAGCGCGTGGAACACCTCGACGGAAATGCGCTCGCGGTAATAGTAAAAGCGCACGAGCCAGCCGTTATCCTCGCGGAAGCGGACGGGCTGGCAGGGATCGGAGACGTCCTCCTTCAAAAACGGTCCGGGCGCATGGTTCGGCTCGAGATAGTACCAGAACAGGCCCTTGCGGATGCGCACGGCAAAGCTCGGGAAGCGCGGCATACAGCGGTCGATGGCGCGCTGGAGCGCGGCGGGATCGACCTCCCCTTCCATCCGGGCGGAAAAGCGGTAGATAGCGGAATATTCCTCCTTTTGCAGCGCGGAGTAGAGAATGCCCGCGCTGTCGAGCTTGTACCATTTGCTGTCGGGTCTCGCCATCGTCGTTTCCTCCTTCCGCGCGGCATCGCCTCGGATGGCTTATTGTAGCACAGCGGCGCGCACACCACAAGAAAAATGACGGTTTTCCTTTTCTTTTTTACGCAAACATGATATTATACAGGCAGGAAGACCAATCACAGGCAGGAGATAACGATGGAAAACAAGCTGAACCTTCCGCTGAAAAAGAAGAAAAACGAGGCCGAGAGCCCGCGCCTCGATCCGCTGATGCGCGCGCTCAAGGCGCTGCACAGCGCGGGCGCGCCCGAGACCATGACCGAGGAGGAGCTGGAGCATCAGCGCCGCAGTCAGGAGGTCCTCGGCCGGTTGACCGCGCCGATGGCCGGCATGGACTATGAGGAATTTTCACTCGGCGGCATGAACGCCGCGTGGATGCGGCTCAAGGCTCCTCACGGCAGCCGTCACGCTATTCTCTACTGCCACGGCGGCGGCTACACGAGCGGCAACCTCGGCTACGCGCGCGTGCTCGCATCCAAGCTCGCGCACGTCACGGGCTACGACGTGCTGAGCTTTGAATACCGTCTCGCGCCCGAGCATCCCTACCCCGCCGCCGTCGAGGACGCGCTGCGCGCGTGGGATCATCTCATGCTGCTGGGCTACGGCGCGCGGGATGTCGTGCTCGCAGGCGACAGCGCGGGCGGCAACCTCGCGCTCGTGCTGTGCCATCGTCTCAAGGCGGCGGGCCGCCGCCTGCCCGGGGCGCTGGTGCTGATGTCTCCGTGGACGGACATGACGATGTCGGGCGCGTCCTACGCCGAGCGGGCGGAGAGCGACCCGATGCTCACGCCGGAGTACATTGAGGCCGTGCGCACCGCCTACGCCGGCGGGCGGGACTACGCCTCGCCCGATCTTTCGCCGCTCTTTGCCAACCTTACCGGCTTCCCGCCGACGCTCATTCAGGCCGGCGATCACGAGATCCTGTATTCGGATGCCGAGATGCTCTGTCACGCGCTGGAGCGTGCGGGCGTTCCCTGCCGCTTCGAGGTGAGCGAGGGGATGTGGCACGTCTTTCAGATGTTCCCCCTGCGTAAGGCCGCCGCAGCGATGGAAAGCGTCGCGCGCTTCCTGCTGGAGCGGTGACGGCGCACCCCCTTCCGAATCCCATACCCTGAGAGGAGAAACGAATATGAAGCAGCCTCATATCCGGCTCGACGAGAGCTTGAACGTCCGCTATGCCATCCTGCCCGGCGACCCCAAGCGCGCCGAGCGCATCGCGTCGCACATGAGCGAGGTCGAGGACCTCGGCATGAACCGCGAGTACCGCAGCCTTGTCGGCACCTACCGCGGCGCGCGCATTCTGGCCATGTCCACGGGCATGGGCGGCGTCTCGACCGGCATCGCGGTCGAGGAGCTGCATAACATCGGCGTGACGCACGCCATCCGCATCGGCTCCTGCGGAGCCCTGCAGACGGACATTGCTCCCGGTGAGCTGCTCATCGCCGCCGGCGCGGTGCGCGACGACGGCACCTCTCGCGCCTATGTGCGCGAGGGCTATCCCGCCGTGCCGGACACGGAGCTGCTGCTCGCGCTGGCGGAGAGCATCCGCGCGCAGGGCTTCGCCCACCGCCTCGGCATCATCCGCAGCCACGAGAGCTTTTACATCGACGACATCGAGGAGATCAACGAATACTGGTCGAAAAAGGGCGTGCTCGGCAGCGACATGGAGACCGCCGCGCTGCTGACCGTCGGGCGGCTGCGCGGCATGAAATGCGCGAGCGTTCTCAACAACGTCGTGCGCTGGAAGGAATGCATTTCCCACGGCGTCGGCTCCTACGCCGCCGGTGCCGACGCGGCCGCCGCGGGCGAGGAGCACAGCATTCTCGCCGCGCTGGAGACCTTCGCGCGGCTGGAAGCCGAAAAAAAATAGGAAAAACGGGAACTTTTTCCAGTTTTCAGCGTCAAACCCTTCAGAGACCCCAAATAAAAGATTGAGGTGATGAAAGATGAAGAGAACGCTTGCCCTTTTTCTCAGCACGCTGACGCTGCTTGCCCTGCTCACGGGCTGCGGCAGCAAGGCGGCTCCGCGCGACAGCGCGGACAGCATGATGACGAGCCAGAGCTACTACGACAAGGCGGAAAACGGCTATGCCTACGAGCCGGAGACCCCGGCGGCGGACGCCGACTACGGCTGGGACGACGGCCAGACGCTCACCGGCGGCACGGTCCCGCAGAGCGACGCGAAGATGATATACCGTGCGAGCATCGAGGTGCAGACGCAGGACTACACGACGAGCGAGTCCGCCATCACCGAGCTGGTGAAGTCCTGCGGCGGCTACTTTGAGAGCAAGAGTCTGAGCAATCGCTCAAGCGGCTACCGCTACGGCGAATTCACCGTGCGCGTGCCCGCCGCGGAGTACGAGCACTTCTGCGAGCAGGTCGGCTCGCTCTGCCACGTCACCTATATGTCCTCCTCGGCGGAGAACATCACCGAGGAATACTACGACACCGACTCCCGTCTCAAGACCGCGCAGATCAAACTCGAGCGGCTGCAGGAGCTGCTCTCGAAGGCGGACAATATGGCGGACATCATCACCATTGAGAGCGCCATCAGCGACACGGAGTACGAGATCGAAAGTCTCTCCGGCACGCTGCGCCACTACGACGCGCTGGTGGATTACGCCACCGTGAGCCTGACGCTCAGCGAGACCTACAAGCTCGATGAGAACGAGGGCGCGCCGCTGACCTTCGGCGCGCGCATCGCGCGGGCCTTCACGAACGGTCTGCGCGACACAGGCGTATTCCTTGAGGACCTTGCCATCGGCATCGCGAACAATCTTGTGTTCCTGGCGGTGCTGGCGGCGCTCGCCGTGGTCGTCGTGCGTGCGGTGCGCAAAAAGAAGCCGTTCGGCAGGCTCGGCAAAAAGAAAAGCAAGCTCCCCGCAGGCGAGGAGCCGAAAAGCGAAGAATAACCGATAAGGAGAAAACGCCTATGAAGCTCACCTTGCTGGGCCATTCCTGCTTCGCCGTCGAAAGCGGCGGCTATCGCGTCGTGCTCGACCCGTATTATGTGGAGAGCTATCCGCCGCTGCATACGAGCGCGAACGAAGTGCTCTGCTCGCACCATCACCGCGATCACGATTTTGTGGAGGCGGTGGAGCTCACGCCGCGCGGGGGCAGTCCCTTCACGGTGGAGACCGTCCAAGCCTTCCACGACGATCAGGGCGGCGCGCTGCGCGGGACGAACACCATCCATGTCCTCGCTGCCGAGGGGCTGCGCGTCGTGCATCTCGGCGACCTCGGCCACGAGCTGAGCGGGGAGCAGCTCGCGCCGCTGCGTGGCTGCGACACGCTGCTGATTCCCGTCGGCGGCTTCTACACCATCGACGCGGAGACCGCCAAGCGCGTGGCGGACGCCATCGCGCCGCGCGTGATCGTGCCGATGCACTACCGCCACGGCAGCCACGGCTACGATGTGATCGCCACGGTGGAGGACTTCCTGCGGCTCTATCCCGCAGACGAGGTACACTGTCTTGACGGCAGCTCCTTTGAGCTGACGCCCGACGCGCCGCGCGGCGTGATCGTGCCGAAATTCATGGGCTGAACGCATATAGAAAAAGGAAGCGAAGGGGTCTCCCCTTCGCTTCCTTTTTTCATCTTAGAACCACTTCTTTTCCTGCGCCTTTTCCAGGACAAAGGGCAGCATCTCCTCGCGGTCGAGGACGGTGGTGTGGCGCACGGGGCGCTCGCGCAGACCGCGGAGGTTCTTCGGCGCGGGAATTCTGGTCAGACGCTCGAGCTGCTCCATGACGGCGAACTCATCGCCCTCCGCCTTTTCGCCGAGGCCCCCGAGCACGGCGGCGGGGAACTTGTAGGGCGACGCGGTGGAGAGCACCACGACCGGCGCGTGAGCGGGGTTCGCCGCCTTGTACTGCTGCGCGACGTTCCACGCCACGGCGGTGTGCGTGTCGCAGAGATAATGATGCTCCTGCCAGACCCTGCCGATGGTCTGCTTCGTCTCGTCGTCGCCGCAGCAGCCCGCCCAGAAAAGGGACTGGATCTTCTCCTTCAGCTCCTCCGGCACCTCGTAGGCGCCGTCCTCGGTGAGCTGACGCATGAGCTTCGCCACCAACTGCTCGTCGCCGGAGAGCAGGAAGAGCAGGCGCTCGAGGTTGCTCGACACCAGAATGTCCATCGAGGGCGAGCTGGTGAGGTAGAACGGGCGCTTCTTATCATAGCGGCCCGTGCGGATGAAGTCGGTGAGCACGTTGTTGGCGTTGGACGCGCACACGAGCGTGCCGACGGGAAGCCCCAGCTCGCGGGCGAAGTAGCCGGCGAGAATGTCGCCGAAGTTGCCGGTGGGAACGACGTAGTCCACCCGCTCGCCGACAGCGACCGTGCCGCGGCGGACAAGGTCTGCGTAAGCGCGGAAGTAATAGACGACCTGCGGGGCAAGGCGGCCGATGTTGATGGAGTTCGCGCTCGACAGGCGCACGCCCTTGCCCGCGAGCAGGTTCTCGCCGCCGACCTTGGCAAAGACCTGCTTGACGGCAGTCTGCGCGTCGTCGAAGTTGCCGCGCACCGCGGCGACACAGGTATTGTCGCCGCCCTGCGTGACCATCTGCGCCTTCTGCACGGCGGACACGCCGCCGTCCGGGTAAAAGACGATGATCTTCGTGCCCGCGACGTCGCAGAAGCCCTCCATCGCGGCCTTGCCGGTGTCGCCAGAGGTCGCGGTGAGGATCAAAATTTCATCGTCCACGCCGCACTTCTTCTTTGCCGCCGTCATCAGGTGCGGCAGCATCGAGAGCGCCACATCCTTGAAGGCGCTCGTGGGGCCGCGGAACAGCTCGAGCACCGTGTCCTCACCGACCGGAACGGTGGGTGTCAGGTCCTCGGTCTCGAATTTGCCGGTGTAGGCGGCATGGACAAGCTGCTCCATCTCCGCGTGTGTGAAGTCGGGCAGCAGCGCGCATAATATCTCCGTCGCCATGCCCTGCGTGGAGAGCGTCAGGCAGCGCTGCCAGTCGAAGTCCAGCCCCGAGAGGGCCGGCATGGCATACAGCCCGCCGTCGGGGGCAAGGCCGTTCAGGATCGCTTCGGCGCTCGATGCGGTGAGGGCCGCGTTCCGCGTGCTTTGATAGTTCATATTAAAAATACCTCCGCTTTTCGGTTTTTTTCATTTGCCATATCAAAATATTTTTTCGATTGCCTATTGCATTTCGACAATGCTCATGTTATATTGTTCCCATCAAAAAGTCAAGTGTTTTTCTACCGCGGACATTTCCGTGCAAACTGCACAAATCGTCCATACTTGGCGGATTTTACAGAGAGAAAGGCAGGCACACCCCATGAACATTGCATTGCTCGGCTTCGGCACCGTCGGCAAGGCCTTCTACGAGCTCACGCTCGGGCGGAGCGATCTGCGCGTGACGAGCGTTTTGTCCCGCCGTCCGCGCCCGGAGCTTCCCTGCACCGTGACAAATGATTTCGACGAGATCGTGCGCGACCGCTCGGTCGGCATCGTGGTCGAGGTCATGGGCGGACTGGAGCCGGCTTACCGTTATATCTGCGCGGCCATGCGCGCGGGCAAGCATGTCGTCACCGCGAACAAGCAGCTCGTGTGCGCGCACTACGACGAGCTGCTGGAGCTTGCGAGGGAGTGCGGCGTGTCGCTGCGCTGCACGGCGGCGGCGGGCGGCGGCATCCCGTGGCTCACGTCCCTCTCCCGCGCCGCGCGGCTCGATGAGATCACCGCCGTCGGCGGCATCCTGAACGGCACGACGAACTACATGCTCTCAGCCATGACGGCCTCCGGCGTCGATTATACCACCTGTCTGCGCGAGGCGCAAGCGCTCGGTTACGCCGAGGCCGATCCCACCGCGGACGTGGAGGGCTACGACGCGCGGCGCAAGCTGGTGCTCAGCGCGAACCTCGCCTTCGGCGCATCGGTGCGGGAGGAGGAGATCCCCTGCTTCGGCATCTCGAGCGTGGAGAAAAAGGACTTCGCCGCCTGGCGCGAACTGGGCAGGGTCTGCAAGCTCTTCGTCCGCGCCGAGCGGCACGAGGGCCGCATCTCCGCCTTTGTCTGCCCCACGCTCTTCCCCGCCGCGTCGCCGGTCGCGCAGACGAACGGCACAGGAAACCTCGTCACCCTGCGCGGCGCGCGCTTCGGCGAGCTGAGCTTTTCCGGCGCGGGCGCGGGCGGCTACCCCACCGGCAGCAGCGTGCTGAGCGACTGCGTGGACGTCATCGAGGGCTGCCCGAGCTTTTATGTCTCGCGGCACGAGGCGAAGCACATCGACAATTCCGCGGCGGTCGGCCGCTTTTACCTGCGTACGGGCAGCGAGATCGTCTGCACCGGGCCCATCACCGTCGCCGAGGCCTTTGCGCGCGCCGAGCGCGCGCGCTCGTGCGGCAAGCCGGTATTCTTAGCAAGGATCGAGGAGGAGTAAAGGAAAATGCTTAAAGTTCTGAAATTCGGCGGCTCGTCGCTCGCCGACGCCCAGCAGTTCGCCAAGGTCAAGGCCATCGTAGAGGCCGACGAGTCCCGCCGCGTGGTCATCGTGTCCGCGCCCGGCAAGCGCTTTTCCGGCGACCACAAGATCACCGATCTTTTGTACCTCTGCGCCGCGCACATCAAATACGGTGTGAGCTGCGAGGAAATTTTCGACATGATCCGCACGCGCTATCTCGAGATCGCGCACGACTGCGGTCTGAAGCTCGACCTGAATCCCGACTTCGACGCCCTGTGGGCGAAGATGCAGGAGTGCATCGAAAAGGACGAGCTGGCCTCGCGCGGCGAATACTTCTCCGCGCGGCTGATGGCTGAGTACCTCGGCTACGAGTTCCTCGACGCCGCCGAGTGGGTGAAGTTCCGCTTCGACGGCACGGTGGATACCGACGCGACCTACGAGGCGCTGCGCCGCGCCGCGGGCGACCGCAGCGTGGTCATTCCCGGCTTTTACGGCGTGATGCCCGACGGACGCATCCGCACCTTCTCCCGCGGCGGCAGCGACATCACCGGCGCGCTGGCGGCAGCGGCGCTGGACGCCGACGTCTACGAAAACTGGACGGACGTCTCCGGCATTCTGATGGCCGACCCGCGCATCGTGGACGATCCCGCGCCCATCCGCCACCTCACCTACGGCGAGCTGCGCGAGCTGAGCTACATCGGCGCGCAGGTGCTCCACGAGGGCACCATCTTCCCCGTGCGTGAGAAGAACATCCCGCTCAACATCCGCAACACGAACGAGCCGGAGCACCCCGGCACCACCATTCTCGAGAGCATCGAGGAGGACACGAACGACGGCAGCTTCATCACCGGCATCGCGGGCAAGAAGGGCTTCTCCGTCATCACCATCGCCAAAACCGGTATGTCCGGCGACCCCGGCACGCTCGTGCGGATCCTGGAAATTCTCGCCAAACACGAGGTCAATGTGGAGTATATCCCCTCCGGCATCGACATCATCTCGCTGGTGGTGGAGAGCAAAAAGGTCTCCAAATGTCTCTACGCCATGCTGGGCGAGCTGCAAAAAGAGGTGCAGCCGAATAAGATAACGGTGACGGAGCACATCGCGGTCGTCGCGGCGGTCGGCCGGAAGATGGCGTACCGCCCCGGCGTTTCCGGCAAGATCTTTGCCAAGCTCGGTGAGAACGGAGTGAACATCCGCATGATCACGCAGGGTCCCGAGGAGCTGAACATCATTGTCGGCGTGGAGGAAAAGGACTTCGCGCAGGCCATTCGCGTACTGTATGACAGCTTTGTCAAGGAACATATTTAAGGAAAAGGTGAGGGCAATACCATGAAGCTTTATAATGTAGGCATTCTCGGCGCGACGGGCGCCGTGGGTCAGGAAATGATGAAAATTCTGCTCGAGCGCAAGTTCCCCGTCGGCGAGCTGCGCCCCATCGCCTCCGCGCGCAGCGCGGGCAGCGAGATCGACTTCGGCGGCAGGAAGTGCACGATCGTCGAGGCGTCGGACGACGCCTTTGAGGGTCTCGACATCGTGCTCGGCGCGGCGGAGAACGACATTGCCGAGCGCTTCGCGCCCGCCATCGTTAAGGCCGGCGCGGTGTTCGTCGACAACTCCAGCGCCTTCCGTCTCGACCCCAAGGTGCCGCTGGTCATCCCCGAGATCAACCCCGAGGACGTGAAGTGGCACAGCGGCATCATCTCCAACCCCAACTGCACCACCATCGTCACCCTCGTCGCCATCAACGCGCTGGCGAAGGAGAGCCCCATCGAGACCATCATCGCCAGCTCCTATCAGGCGGTCTCCGGCGCGGGCAAGAACGGCATCGACGAGCTGCACGACGAAGTCGCGGCGCTCGCCGCGGGCAAGCCCGTCGAGCCGAAGGTGTTCCAGTACCAGATCGCCTACAACGTCATCCCCCAGATCGGCGGCGAGGCGTACATGGGCTACACGAGCGAGGAGATGAAGATGCAGAACGAGGGCCGCAAGATCCTCCACCTGCCCGAGATGAAGGTCAGCTGCACCTGTGTGCGCGTGCCCGTGGTGCGCAGCCACTCCGTCTCCGTCGTGCTGCGCACAAAGGAAAAGATCAGCGTCGAGCGCGCGCGTGAGCTGATCGCCGCCGCGCCCGGCTGCAAGCTGACCGACGACCTTGCGAGCAAGGTCTATCCCATGCCGCTCGACACGAGCGATCAGGACCTCGTCTACGTCGGCCGCATCCGCGACGATCTGACCGACGAGCGCGGGCTGAACCTCTGGTGCTGCGGCGACCAGGTCCGCAAGGGCGCGGCGACCAACACCGTACAGATCGCGGAGCTGCTGCTCGAAAAATAAAGGCATTTTTGTGAAAGGGAGCCTCTGTCCGATGCCGGACAGAGGCTCCCTTTGTTCATTGCGACATTTTTCTTGCTGTTTTTTTGGTAAGATGGACAGGGCAAAGTGCTTTGACTTTTTGGGAAGAGACTGCTACAATAAAAGAAAAGTGGAAACGTTACCGGTAAGGTTCCCGGAAACGGGCTTTGATTTTTTCATGCAGAGGGTGTCGCCATGACCATCAAGGACATTGCAAAGCTCAGCGGCGTGGGCGTGAGCACGGTCTCCCGTGTACTCAACGACCGCCCCGACGTGAGCGAGGAAAGCCGCCGCCGCGTGCTGGAGGTCATTGCCGAGCACAACTATCTGCCCAACAATTCCGCGCGCAGCCTTGTGCGCACGAAGTCCGACACCGTCGGCCTTGTGGTGCGCGGCGTGCAGAACCCCTTCTACACCGATATCATCCGTGCCATCGAGCATAAGCTCGACCTCGCGGGCTACACGATGGTCATGCGTCAGATCTCCTCCTGCGATGACGAGGTCAAGTGCGGCGCGGTGATGGAGCGCGAAAAGCGCCTGCAGGGCCTCATTTTTCTCGGCGGACGCTCGGATTACTCTCCCGCGGAGCTGGCGCTGCTCAACGTGCCCTTTGTCTGCTGCACCTACACCAACGCCTACGGCACGCTCGATCCGAGCAAGTATTCCTCCGTCTCCATCGCCGACGAGCAGGAGGCCTACCGCGCGGTCATGGAGCTGGCCAAAAAGGGCCACCGCCGCATCGCGGCGCTGACCGCCGACCCCGACGACAGCTCCATCTCCCAGCTGCGCTACTCCGGCTACGCCCGCGCGCTGCGCGAGCTGGGCATCCCGCCCGAGGAGGAGGACGTCATCTGCGCGGACGATTTCACCGTGGAAAGCGGCTGCCGCGCCATGCGCGAGCGGCTGAAGCGTCCGGCGGACTTCACCGCCGTCTTTGCCATTGCGGACGATATGGCGATCGGCGCGATGCGCGCCCTGCGCGAGAGCGGGCGCAGCATTCCCGAGGACTGCTCCATCATCGCCATCGACGGCATCAATGTCTCCGAGTACATCCATCCCATGCTCACCACCCTCTGCCAGCCGATGACGGCCATGGGCACAAAGAGCGTCGAGCTGCTGCTCGGCGTCATCCGCGGCGGCGCGCACGACCATCTGACGCTGCCGACCTCCCTGCGCGCGGGTGAATCCGTGCGCGACCTGACGAAATGATTTTCCCGCGCCGAGCGCGTGAAAATAAATTTGAATAAGGAGATCAATGAAACATGAAGAAGTATCTTGCACTTGTCCTGGCACTTGTTATGGCTCTCAGCCTCGTTGCCTGCGGCAACAAGACGGCCGAGGAGCCCTCCGACGACGGTGACGCCACCGAGACCGCCGGCCGTGTGTTCTGGCTGAATTTCAAGCCCGAGGCGGACGGCACCCTGCAGAAGGTCGCCGCCATGTACACCGAAAAGACCGGTGTGCCCGTCACCATCCAGACCGCCGCATCCGGCACCTACAACGAGACCCTGACCGCCGCGATGGATAAGGAAGCGCCTCCCACGATGTTCGTCGTCGGCAACCAGGCCGCCGTGGACACCTGGGGCGACTACTGCTACGACCTGACCGGCACGCCCATCGCGGGTGAGCTGACCACCGACGCCTACAACCTCTACGACGCCGACGGCAAGCTCTGCTCCATCGGCTACTGCTATGAGTGCTACGGCATCATCGTCAACGAGGACCTGCTGGCGAAGGCCGGCTATCAGCTCAGCGACATCACCAACTTCGAGACCCTCAAGGCCGTTGCGGAGGACATCCACTCCCGCGCCGCCGAGCTGGGCTTCGACGCCTTCACCTCCTCCTCCATGAGCGGCGACTCCAGCTGGCGCTTCACCGGCCACCTCGCCAACCTCGAGTATTACTATGAGTCCGTGGACGATCCCGACGCCTGGAAGGTCTGCCCCCCGAGCATCAAGGGCACCTACATGCAGAACTTCAAGAACCTCTGGGACCTCTACATCAACAACAGCGCGGTCGCTCCCTCCACCCTCGCTGCCGGCGGCTATGACGCCCAGGCCGAGTTCGGCAAGGAGCAGGCTGTGTTCTATCAGAACGGCTCCTGGGAGTGGGCGGCTCTGACCGGCACCGGCGATGGTCAGTACGGTCTTGACAACCTCTCCATGATCCCCTTCTACTGCGGCGTTGCCGGTGAGGAGAAGGCCGGTCTGAACTGCGGCACCGAGAACTGCTGGGCCGTGAACGCCAAGGCCTCCGCCGAGGACATTCAGGCTACGCTCGACTTCATGTATTGGCTCGTCACCGACGCTGAGGTCTCCCGTATGCTCGTCGATGAATTCGCCGTCATGCCCTACAAGCAGGCTGCCGAGTCCACCTGCGGCTTCCTGGCCGACGCCAACGCCTATACCGCCGAGGGCAACTACGTCATGCCTTGGGTCACCAACTTCCAGCCCAACGTCGACGCCTACCGTGAAGCCATCGTCGCCGCGATGAACCAGTATGACAACGATCCCACCGACGCCAACTGGGAGCAGGTCAAGACCGCGTTCGTGGACGGTTGGGCCGTGCAGTACGCTGCCGCCAACGGCTAAGCGTCTCCATACCGCAAAACCTATCATTCTTATGAAGAGGGCGGGCCTTCGCCCGTCCTCTTCTTCTACCACGGCAGACGCCGCAAGAGGCCCGCGCCGTGCTCAGTCAATCTATCTCGATGGGAGTGATCGAATTGAAGCGTAAACACGACGCAGCAGCCGTCAACAGCTCGCTCGTCCGCCGCCCGATCCGGCGGTGGGCCCCGCTGTTCATGGGTCCCATGCTCTGCGCCTTCGCCATTGGCTTCGTCTATCCGTTCTGCAAGGGCGTGTACCTCTCGTTCTGCAAGTTCAAGACGACCTCGGACGCGCAGTTCATCGGCTTCGGCAACTACATCAAGGCGCTGAACGACGCGAGCTTTGTCCATTCGTTCTGGTACACGGCGCTCTTTGCGCTCGTCTCGCTCGTGTTCATCAACGTGCTGGCCTTCGCCGTGGCCTATGCCCTCACACAGGGCATCAAGGGGAGCAATCTCTTCCGCACGGTGTTCTTCATGCCGAACCTCATCGGCGGCATCGTGCTGGGCTATGTGTGGTCGATGATCTTCGACGGCATCCTCTCGCGCTACGGCACGTCGATCCTGCTGGAGACGAAATACGGCTTCTGGGGCCTCATCATCCTCATGTGCTGGCAGCAGGTCGGCTATATGATGATCATTTACATCGCCGGCTTGCAGGCCGTGCCCGAGGATATGCTCGAGGCCGCGAAGATCGACGGCGCAAACCGCTGGCAGACGCTCTGGAAGGTCACCATCCCGAACGTAATGCCCTCCATCACCATCTGCACCTTCCTCACGCTGACGAACAGCTTCAAGCTCTTCGACCAGAACCTCGCCCTCACGGGCGGTCAGCCCTACATCATCCAGTCCGACGGCTCAGCCATCAAGACGACTGAGATGCTGGCGCTGAACATCTACAACACGTTCTACGGGCAGAACGTCAACTCCCGCGGCACCGCGCAGGCCAAGGCCGTTTTGTTCTTCCTGCTCGTCGCCGCCATCGGCTTGATCCAGCTCCGCGCTACACGCAAAAAGGAGGTGCAGCAGTAATGAACGGTTCCCTTTCCGCCGAACGCCGCCGCAAGACCATTCTTTCGGTCGTGCTGGCCTTCATCTGCATCCTCTACATCCTGCCGGTGCTGGCTGTGGTAGTCAACTCCTTCAAGCTCAACACCTATGTCAAGACCGAGACCTTTGCCCTGCCCACCGCCGAGAGCTTTGCCGGCTGGGCAAACTACATCAAGGGCGTCACCTTCGGCAATTATCCCTTCTGGAAGTCCGCGTTCTACAGTCTTTTCATCACGCTTGTCTCCACGGCGCTGATCCTTCTGTGTACCTCGATGGCCGCGTGGTACATCGCCCGCGTGGACAGCAAGCTCTGCCGCGGCGTCTATTACCTCTGCGTCTTTTCCATGGTCGTGCCGTTCCAGATGGTCATGTTCACTCTCTCCAAGACCGCCGACCGCGTGAAGATCCCATACTTTAACTTTGCGAGCGGCAGCCTCGAAAAGGCCGCGCTCAACACGCCCTGGACCATTCCCATCATCTACCTCGGCTTCGGCGCGGGGCTTGCCATCTTCATGTTCGTGGGCTTCGTGAAGTCCATCCCGCTGGAGATCGAGGAGGCCGCCGCCATCGACGGCTGCGGTCCGCTGCGCACCTATTTCTCCGTCGTGTTCCCGATGCTGCGGCCCACGATGATCTCCGTCGGCATTCTCGAGATCATGTGGGTGTGGAACGACTATCTGCTCCCCTATCTCGTGCTCGACAGCACCAAGTACAAGACCATTCCCATCCATATCCAGTACCTCAAGGGCAGCTACGGCACGGTCGATCTCGGCGCGACGATGGCGCTCATCTTCCTGAGCATCGTCCCCGTCATCATCTTCTACCTCTGCTGCCAGAAATACATCATCAAGGGCGTCGCGGCCGGCGCCGTGAAAGGCTGATCTCACATGAATCGTTCCTCCGGCATTCTGATGCCGATCTCCTCGCTCCCCTCGCCCTACGGCATCGGCACGTTCGGCAAGGCGGCGTATGACTTTGCCGATTTTCTCCACGCGGCGGGACAGAGCTACTGGCAACTCCTGCCGCTCGGCCCCACAAGCTACGGCGACTCGCCGTATCAGAGCTTTTCGACCTTTGCGGGCAACCCGTACTTCATCGACCTTGATCTGCTCATCAAGGATAAGCTGCTCACGCGCAAGGAGGTCACCTCCTGCGCGTGGGGCTCGGAGCCTCGCTACGTCGACTACGGCAAAATTTACGAGAGCCGCTTCGCGCTGCTCGAAAGGGCCAAGGCGCGCGGCTGGGAGCGCGACCGCGAGGCGGTCGCCGCCTTCGAATCGGAAAACAGCCGCTGGCTGCCGGACTACGCGCTCTTCATGGCGCTCAAGCGGCATTTCGGCATGAAGTCCTGGACCGAATGGCCCGACGAAGGCGCGCGGCTGCACCGGGCCGACGCGCTCGAGCGCTACCGCGCGGAGCTGCGCGGGGACGTGGAGCTGTTCACCTACATTCAGTTTCTCTTCTTCCGGCAGTGGAGCGCGCTCAAGAGCTACATCAACGGTCTCGGCATCCGCATCATCGGCGACATCCCCATCTATGTGGCGATGGACTCCTCCGACGTGTGGAGCGAGCCGGAGAAATTCCAGCTCGACGAGCGAAACGTGCCCGTTGAGGTCTCCGGCGTGCCGCCGGACTACTTCAGCGCCGACGGTCAGCTCTGGGGCAACCCGCTCTACGACTACGAGGCCATGCAGAAGGACGGCTTTGAGTGGTGGATCCGACGCATCGGCGGGGCGGCGAAGCTCTACGACGTCATCCGTATCGACCACTTCCGCGGCTTCGAGAGCTACTGGGCCGTGCCCTATGGCGAGACGACCGCGAAAAACGGTCGCTGGGTCAAGGGTCCCGGCATGGCGCTCGTCGGCGTGCTGACCGGCTGGTTCCACGACATCGAGTTCATCGCCGAGGATCTCGGCTATCCCACGCCGGAGGTCACGCAGCTGCTTGCCGACTCGCGTCTGCCCGGCATGAAGGTGCTGGAATTCGCCTTCGACTCGCGCGACACGAGCAGCTATCTGCCGCACAGCTACGGGGAGAACTGCATCTGCTACACCGGCACGCACGACAACGCGCCCCTCGCCCTCTGGCGCACGGAGGCGGATAAGGCGGATATTGCCTTCGCCGTGCAGTACCTTGGGCTCAACGACCGAGAGGGCTTCAACCGCGGCATCATCCGCGGCGGCATGAGCTCGGTGGCAAAGCTCTTCGTCGCGCAGATGCAGGACTGGCTCGAACTCGGCGCGGGCCACCGCATGAACATCCCCGGCACGAGCCGCGGCAACTGGGAGTGGCGTATGCTCCCGGGTGAGGCGAGCAAAAAGCTCGCCGGGCAGATCCGCGAAATGACACGCATCTACGGAAGATCATAAAAGCTGTGAGCGAAAGGGCTGCCGCCGGCAGCCCTTTTCCATTTGACGCGGGCGCAAAAGCATGGTATCGTAGAGAAAAACGGATGCGCCGCGCCGCGGCGCTTTTTCAGAGGACAGGCCATGAAAAAACTCACCATCGGGATACTCGCCCATGTCGACGCGGGCAAAACGACCCTCTCCGAGGGCCTTTTGTATGCCGCGGGCGCGCTGCGCACGCTCGGCCGCGTCGATCACGGCGACGCCTTTCTGGACACCGAAGCGCTCGAGCGCGAGCGCGGCATCACCATCTTTGCCAAGCAGGCGGTGCTCGACTGCGGCGGCACGCACATCACGCTGCTCGATACGCCGGGCCACGTCGATTTCTCCGCCGAAGCGGAGCGCACCCTGCAGGTGCTCGACTACGCGATCCTTGTCATCAGCGGCACGGACGGCGTGCAGGGCCACACCCGCACGCTCTGGCGGCTGCTGGAGCGCTACGGCGTGCCGACGTTCCTCTTCATCAACAAGATGGACCTTGCGGGCGCGGACCGCGCGGCGCTGCTGACGGATCTGCAAAAGAGCTTCGGCGCGTGCGTCGATCTCGGCGCGGAGCCGAGCGAACGCGACGAGCACGCCGCGCTGACCGATGAAGCGGCTCTCGAGGAGCTGCTGGAGCGCGGCGCGCTTTCGGACGACACGCTCGCCGCTTTGATCTCCGCGCGGAAAATTTTCCCCTGCTGCTTCGGCTCCGCGCTCAAAAATGAGGGCGTGGCGGAGTTTTTGCAGCTGCTCACGCGCTTCACGCGCGAGCCGGCGCGTGGCGCGGACTTCGGCGCGCGCGTCTTTAAGATCTCCCGCGACGCGCAGGGCACACGGCTCACGCACCTGAAGGTCACCGGCGGGACGCTGCGGGCAAAAACGCAGCTTCCCTGCGGCAAGGCCGACCAGCTCCGGCTTTACTCCGGCGCGAAGTTCCGTCCGCTCGATGCGGCGGGCGCGGGCGAGGTCGTGGCCGTCACGGGCCTTGCGGACACCTATCCAGGGCAGGGGCTCGGGGCGGAGGCGGACGGCGAAAAGCCGGTGCTGCAAAGCGTTTTGACCTACCGCATCCTCCTGCCCGACGGCACAGACGCGCACACCGTCCTCCCGAAGCTGCGCGAGCTGGAGGACGAGGACCCGATGCTCCGCATCGTGTGGGAGGAAGCGTCCGGCGAGCTGCACGCCGAGCTGATGGGCGAGGTGCAGCTGGAAATTCTGCAGCGTCTCATATCCGACCGCTTCGGTCTCTCCGTCACGTTCGGCGAGGGCGGCATCGTTTACAAGGAGACCATTGCCAACACCGTCGAGGGCGTCGGGCACTTCGAGCCGCTGCGCCACTACGCCGAGGTGCATCTGCTGCTCGAGCCCGCCCCGCGCGGGAGCGGTGTTCAGCTTGCCTCCGCCTGTCCGACGGACGAGCTGGACCTCAACTGGCAGCGTCTCATTCTCACGCACCTTGCCGAGCGCGCGCATCCCGGCGTGCTGACGGGCAGCGCGCTGACCGACGTAAAAATGACGCTCCTCGCGGGCCGCGCGCACCTCAAGCACACCGAGGGCGGCGATTTCCGGCAGGCGACCTACCGCGCCGTGCGGCAGGGTCTGATGCAGGCCGAGAGCGTGCTGCTCGAGCCGTTCTATGATTTCCGTCTCGAGCTGCCGCCGGAGTGCGTGGGCCGCGCGATGACCGACCTTGCCGCGATGGGCGGCTCGGTGGACGCACCGGAAACGGTCGGCGAGGAAACGGTGCTCACCGGCTTCGCGCCGGTCAAGGGACTGCGCAGCTACGCGCGCGAGGTCGCGGCCTACACCCGCGGACGCGGACGTCTGAGCTGCACCCTGCGCGGCTACGAGCCCTGCGCGGACGCGGAGAGCGTCATCGCCGCCATCGGCTACGATCCCGAGCGCGACGCGGAAAACCCCACCGGCTCGGTGTTCTGCGAGCACGGCGCGGGCGTCTACGTTCCGTGGAACGAGGTCAAGGCCCGCGCGCACGTCCCCTGCGTCCTACAGGAGCACCCCGCCGAAGCCGCCGAACCCATGCCGACACGCAGCCGCGCGTCCTCCGGCTCCGCCGCCGAGGACAAGGAGCTGCTCGCCATCTTCGAGAGCACCTACGGCAAGGTCGAGCGCCGCGCGTTCGAGCCAAAGCGCGCGCCCGCGCGCACCGCGCTCGACGAGACGCGCTATAACATCAAAAATCAGAAGACCGGTCCCGAGTATCTGCTCGTGGACGGCTACAACATCATCTTCGCGTGGGACGCGCTCAAAAAGCTCGCCGCGCAGGACGTCGCCGCCGCGCGCGAGGTGCTCGCGGGCATCCTCGCCAACTACCGCGGCTGGCGCAGATGCGAGATCATTCTGGTCTTCGACGCTTACAAGGTCAAGGGCAATCCCGGCTCGATGGAAAAGAAAAACGGCATCTACATCGTCTACACCAAGGAGGCGCAGACCGCCGACAGCTACATCGAGCGCGCGACCTACGACCTCGGCAAAAACCACCGCGTCCGCGTCGCCACGTCGGACAACATGGAGCAGGTCATCATCCTCGGTCACGGCGCGCTGCGCATCTCCGCCCGCGCGTTCGAGGAGGAGGTCGCCGAGGCCGAGGGGCAGATCAGCGACCTCATCGAGCGCTGGAACGTGCGGGATTTCGATCTGCGCCGCGTGCGCGCCACCGCGACCATCATTGACAAAAAGGAAGAGAAAGGGTCCTGAGACCTTTTCTCTTTTTTCCCCTTGACAAATACCCCATAGGGGTATATAGTGCAGATACCCCCAAGGGGTATATCGCTATCAGGGAGGCACGGTATATGGACCGATCGGAATGCTGCCGCTGCTCGCAGCGCAAAAAGGAGCGCTCGCCGGAGGAGTACAAAAAGCTCATTCACCGGCTCAACCGCATCGAGGGGCAGATCCGCGGCATCCGCAGCATGGTGGAGTCCGGCGCATACTGTCCCGACATTTTAGTGCAGGCCGCGGCGGTCAACGCGGCGGTCAACGCCTTCAACAAGGAGCTGCTTGCCGCGCACATCCGCACCTGCGTGGCGGAGGATATCCGCGCCGGCAGGGACGAGACCATCGACGAGCTGGTGACGACGCTTCAAAAGCTCATGAAATGAGTGAAAAGCGCACAACCTAACCGCAATTTCACAGAACCGAGGAACACGCAATGACACAATACAATGTGACCGGCATGAGCTGCGCCGCCTGCTCGGCCCGGGTCGAAAAGGCGGTGAGCAGGGTCCCGGGCGTCACGTCCTGCTCGGTGAGCCTGCTGACGAACTCGATGGGTGTGGAGGGTTCCGCCGCGCCGCAGGACATCATCGCCGCCGTGCAGGCGGCGGGCTACGGCGCGTCCTTAAAGGGCGCGGGCAAAGCCGCGCCGAGCGCTGCCGAGGCGGAGGCCGCGCTGGAGGATCACGAAACGCCGAAGCTGAAGCGCCGGCTGCTCTGGTCGCTCGGCTTCCTGCTCGTGCTGATGTATTTCTCAATGGGACACATGATGTGGGGCTGGCCGCTGCCCGCGTTCTACACGGACAACCATGTGGCGATGGGCCTGACCCAGCTGCTTTTAACGGTCGCCGTCATGGTCATCAACCAGAAATTCTTCATCAGCGGCTTCCAGAGCCTGTGGCGCCGCGCGCCGAACATGGATACGCTCGTTGCCCTCGGCGCGACGGCAGCCTTCGGCTACAGCACCTACGCCCTCTTCGCTATGACCAGCGCACAGGTGCGCGGCGACACGGAGGCCGTGATGGCCTACATGATGGACTTCTACTTCGAGTCCGCCGCCATGATCCTCACGCTCATCACCGTCGGCAAGATGCTCGAGGCCCGCTCCAAGGGCCGCACGACCGACGCGCTCAAGGGCCTGATGAAGCTCGCGCCGCAGACCGCGATGGTCGAACGCGGCGGTAGGGAGCTTGAGGTCCCCATCAAGCAGGTGCAGAAGGACGACATCTTCGTGGTCCGCCCGGGCGAGAGCATCCCCGTGGACGGCGTGGTGCTTGACGGCGCAAGCGCCGTCAACGAGGCGGCGCTGACGGGCGAGAGCCTGCCGGTGGACAAGACCGCGGGCGACACGGTCTCCGCCGCAACGGTCAACCAGTCCGGCTTCCTGCGCTGCCGCGCCACGCGCGTCGGCGAGGACACCACGCTTTCGCAGATCATTCAGATGGTCAGCGACGCCGCCGCGACCAAGGCCCCCATCGCAAAGATCGCAGACAGGGTCTCCGGCGTATTCGTGCCGGCCGTCATTGCCATCGCGGCGGTGACGACCGCCGTGTGGCTGCTGCTCGGTCAGAGCGTCGGCTTCGCCCTCGCGCGCGGCATTTCCGTGCTCGTCATCAGCTGTCCCTGCGCGCTGGGGCTCGCCACGCCCGTCGCCATCATGGTCGGCAGCGGACTGGGCGCGAAGAACGGCATCCTCTTCAAAGCCGCCGCGTCGCTGGAGGAGACGGGCCGCGTGGACATCGTCGCGCTGGACAAGACCGGCACCATCACCGCAGGCGAGCCGCAGGTCACCGAGCTTCTTCCCGCAGACGGTGTAAGCGAAGCGGAGCTGCTTCGCGCGGCGCTTGCGCTCGAGCAGAAGAGCGAGCATCCGCTCGCCCGCGCGATCCTCGCCAAGGCGCACGCCGACGGCCTGACCGCGGATGAGGTCACGGACTTCCGGGCGCTCTCCGGCAGCGGCCTGTCCGCCGTGCGGAACGGGCAGACGCTCTGCGGCGGCAGTCTCGCCTACGTTTCCGCCGCGGCGGAGGTCTCACCCGCCATGCGCGAGCGCTGCGAGGCGCTTGCGGAGGACGGCAAAACGCCGCTGCTGTTCAGCGAAAACGGCAGACTCCTCGGCGTCATCGCCGTGGCGGACGTCATCAAACCCGACAGCCCGCAGGCCGTGCGCGAGCTGCGGAATATGGGCATCGAGGTCGTCATGCTCACGGGCGACAACGAACGCACGGCGCGCGCCATCGGCGCCGCCGCGGGCGTGGACCGCGTGATCGCCGGCGTGCTGCCCGACGGCAAGGAAGCGGAGATCCGCCGCCTGCGCGAGCGCGGCAAGGTCGCCATGGTCGGCGACGGCATCAACGACGCTCCTGCGCTCACCCGCGCGGACGTGGGCATCGCCATCGGCGCGGGCGCGGACGTCGCGCTCGACGCGGCAGACGTGGTGCTGATGAAGAGCCGTCTGAGCGACGTGCCCGCCGCCATCCGTCTGAGCCGCGCGACGCTGCGCAACATCCACCAGAACCTCTTCTGGGCGTTTTTCTACAACACGCTCGGCATCCCGCTGGCTGCAGGCGTGTTCGTCCCGCTGGGGCTGACGCTCAACCCCATGTTCGGCGCAGCGGCGATGAGCCTGTCGAGCTTCTGCGTGGTGTCCAACGCCCTGCGGCTGAATCTCTTCAAGCTCCGCGACCCAAAGCACGATCACAAGCACAGGAAAAAGCCTGCCTCTGCAAACACAGCACCGGCAGAAGAAAAAACAACAACGGAAAAGGAGAAGAAACCCATGAAAAAGACGATGAAGATCGAAGGCATGATGTGCGCCCATTGCGAGGCGACCGTCAAAAAGGCGCTCGAGGCCATTCCCGAGGTCGTGGACGCCGAGGCCAGCCACACCGCCGGCACCGCCGTCGTGACGCTGCAGTCCCCCGTGGACGATGCCGCGCTCAAGAAGGCGGTGGAGGACAAGGACTACAAGGTCCTCGGCATCGAATAAGGCAAAAGAGAAGGAAAGCGCGCTCGGATCCGAGTGCGCCTTCCTTCTCTCTTTTCTTTATGCCGCGATCGGCATTACCGGGGGGAGCGTGATGATCGTCGCGCCTGCGGGCGGAGCCGTGAGCGGCTTTTCGCTCGTCGTGCGAACGCTGATCGCCGCATCAAAGCGCACATCACAGATATTGCGCAGCTGGACCGCTCCCTTGACGGTCATGCGGCTGCTGTTGCCGGCGAGCGTGTAGTCGATGCGAAGCGCCGCTTCCTCATTGATGCTCGTCGACGCTGTGTACTTGAGCTCCACGCCGCCGTCGCTGCGCAGCGTGAGATCTATGCTCAGCTCCTCAAGCCCCTCGTCCTTGGCGGTCTGTGCGGTAAGCGTCCCGCCGCCGGTTCTCTGACCCATCAGCTTTGTCAGCTCGTCGATACCGAGGTGCCACTTATAGCTGCCGGCGGACTTCGTGAAGGTCTCGTCGCCGAACAGCTCGACCGCGGCGGCGGCAAGCTGCTCCGTACCGCTCCAGCTCTCATAGAACCCGTTCGCGTCGCCCTGCTTCATCGCGGCATAGAGGGCTTTGCCGACGGTGTAGTCCTCATTGCCGCCGTACATCGACTCGTAGAGAGCGCCGAAGCTCATCACAGCGTCCGTCGCGTACCATGCGCCGGAAACGGCCTGCGTGCCGTCTACCTTCGCCATCAGCGCGTCAAAGAGCGGGGACTTATAATAGAGCTTATCGCCGTAGATGGCCTCCAGCTCCGGCTTGATGAACGCCGCGCGATAGTCCTCCGGCAACGGCTCGCCGGCAAGGCTCTCAAAATACTCCGCCAGATCGCTGAGGTCGGCGCTCAGGCTCATGCTCATGCCGTCCTTGCCCAGCAGCACGGACGCCTTGCCGGAATACGGATAGCTGCGGTCGCCCTTGATGGAGTCGATGACCTTGACCGTGCCGGAGAGGGTCACATCCTCCTTATAATTCTTGTCGTCGTCAAAGCGCTTCGCATTTCCGGCCAGATAGCCGTTGAGAATGGTGAGACGGCTGTCCACCTTCTCCGCGAAGGTCTCCTCGTCGAGCAGGAACGCCATGCGGTAGCCGTTGTCCCAGAACACGTCGTAGCCGAGCACCTGCGAGAAGAAGCGTACCGGCACCATCGTGCGGTTGGAGGGCGTCACATAGGAGCGGACGTCCATCTTCACCGTCGAGCCGTCGGCGCGCGTGATGACGTCGCTGCCGACGACGTGGGTAAAGCTCGCCTTCTCACCCGTTACGATGGCGGTCTTGGTGGCCTGGTCAAATTCGATCCTTGCGCCCATCGCCTCCAGCGCGGCGCGCAGCGGCACCATCGTGCGCCCGTTCTTCACCTCGGGCACCGCGTCGGTGAAAGCAATGCATCGGTCGCCCAGCAGCACATTGACCTGCCCGGCCACGCCGCCGAGCGCCTTGATGTTCTGCTCGCGCTGTTCCTTTGAAACCGTCGCGGCAGCCTTCGGATCGGCGCTGACGAGAATATAGGTCGGACCGTCGGCTCCGCCGATGATGCCAATATCCTCGCCCGTCGCGGCAGCCTTCGGATCGGCGCTGACGAGAATATAGGTCGGACCGTCGGCTCCGCCGATGATGCCAATATCCTCGCCCGCCGCGCTTGCGGGGACGGCCAGCGCCAGCGCCAACATCAGCGCCAGCAGAAGAGCGATCAGTTTTTTCATTTTTCCATTCTCCTTCCCTGTGTGGGTCCATTGGGTATCCTGTTCCTTCAGCGTACCATAAACGCCGCTCTTTTGCAAGGGCTTTGCCCCGTTTTCCGCCCTCCTACGAAATGTCCGCCAGTTCCAGATACTTGTAGCCGTTCTCTGCGATATGGTCCTTGCGGCCCTGCAGATTGTCGCCGAGGAGCAGATCGAATACCTGCGCGGTCGCCTCCGCGTCCTCGGGCATGACCTTGATGAGACGGCGCGTTTCGGGGTTCATGGTCGTCAGCCACATCATCTCCGGGTCGTTCTCGCCGAGGCCCTTGGAGCGGTCGACCTTATAGCGCTTGCCCTCAAGCGTTTTCACGATGTCGTTCTTCTCCTTGTCGGAGTAGGCGAACCACGTCTTGTCGCCGCAGTTGATCTCAAAGAGAGGCGTTTCCGCGATGTAGACGTACCCCTCGCGGATGAGCGTGGGGCAGAGACGATAGATCATCGTCAGGATCAGCGTGCGGATCTGGAAGCCGTCCACGTCCGCATCGGTGCAGATAACGACCTTGCTCCAGCGTAGATTGTTGAGGTCGAAGGCGTTGAGCTCCTTGACCGCCTTGCCCTGCACCTCCACGCCGCAGCCGAGCACCTTCAGAAGATCGGTGATGATCTCGCTCTTGAAAATGCGGGCGTAGTCGGCCTTGAGGCAGTTCAGGATCTTGCCGCGCACGGGCATGATGCCCTGAAACTCCGCGTCGCGCGAGAGCTTGACGCTGCCGAGGGCGCTGTCGCCCTCAACGATATAAATTTCGCGGCGGGACACGTCGCGCGTGCGGCAGTCCACGAACTTCTGCACGCGGTTGGAAATGTCGATATTGCCGGAGAGCTTTTTCTTGATGTTCAGCCGCTGCTTTTCCGCGCTCTCGCGACTTCTTTTGTTGATGAGCACCTGCTCGGCGATCTTGAGCGCCTCGACGCGGTTCTCGATGAAGTAGGTCTCCAGGCGGGACTTCAAAAAGTCCGTCATGGCCTCCTGCACGAATTTGTTCGTGATGGACTTCTTCGTCTGGTTCTCGTAGCTCGTCTGCGTGGAGAAGTTGTTGGACACAAGCACGAGGCAGTCCTCCACGTCCTGCCAGGTGATCTTGCTCTCGTTCTTCTGATACTTGTTGCTGTCCTTGAGATACTTGTCGATGGCGTAGACGAAGGCGGTCTTAGTCGCCTTTTCCGGCGCGCCGCCGTGCTCGAGCCACGAGGAGTTGTGGTAGTGCTCGATGACGTTCACGCGGTTGGAAAAGCAGCACGCGCAGGAGAGCTTGACCTTGTACTCCGGTTTATCCTCGCGGTCGCGGCCGCGGCGCTCCGTCTCCCAGAAGACGGGCGTGGTCAGCGCGCCCTCGCCCGCCAGCTCGGTCACATAGTCCACGATGCCGTTTTCGTAGAGGAACTCCTGCGTCTCAAATTTTCCGCCCACCTGGTCGCGGAAGCGGAACGTGATGCCCGCGTTGACGACCGCCTGTCGGCGCAGCACGTCGGTAAAATACGACGCGGGGATGTTGATGTCAGTAAACACGTCGAGATCGGGCAGCCAGCGCGTGAGCGTGCCGGTCTTCTTGCCGCGGTCGGTCGGCTCGATCTTCAGCTCCTCGCCCTTTTTGCCGGTGATCTGCCCGCGCTCAAAGTGGAGGGAATATTTGTTCCCGTCGCGCCAGACGGTCACATCCATATAGCGCGAGGCGTACTGCGTGGCGCAGGCGCCGAGGCCGTTGAGGCCGAGGGAATATTCGTAGTTGTCGCCGTCGAGATTGTTGTACTTGCCGCCGGCGTAAAGCTCGCAGTACACAAGCTCCCAGTTGTAGCGCTTTTCCTTGGGGTTCCAGTCCACGGGACAGCCGCGCCCGTTGTCCTCCACCTCGATGCTGCCGTCGGCGTAATGCGTGAGCGTGATGACCTTGCCGTGCCCCTCGCGCGCCTCGTCGATGGAGTTCGAGAGGATCTCGAACACCGCGTGCTCGCAGCCGTCCAGTCCGTCCGAGCCGAAGATAACGCCCGGGCGCTTGCGCACGCGCTCCGCGCCCTCGAGTAAGGAAATGCTCTCGTTGCCGTAATTCTTTCCTGCCTTTGCCATTTGTCTTCTCCGTTTCCATAGGATACTATTCCTTGTATATTATAGCCGCTCCGTCCCACAATAGCAAGTGTTTTGATGCGCTCCCGCGCCGCGTCCCGCGCTTGTTAAAAACTCGCGCAGCATTCTCAAATAGTTTTCGTATCGGTCAAAAAATAATCGAGCGTCAACCTGTAAATTTCTTGTAAAATCAAGGTTGTTCACAGTTTCCACAGAGTTATCCACATTCATTATGTCAACACAAAATCACGCAAAAAATGCGCTTTTTCTCTCCCATTCGACCTCTTGCAATGTGCGCGCAGGTGTGCTACCATAGGCGCAGAAAATCCGCGTGCGCTCCATTCCGCACGCAGACAAGGAGGACCCATTCCATGCAGGCATTTGAATTTTACTGCCCGACTAAGATCTATTTCGGCAAGGGCGCGGAGGCCCGCGTCGGCGAGGCGGTCAAGCACTTCGGCGGCACGAAGGTCTTTATCGTCTACGGCGGCCACAGCGCCGTGAAGAGCGGGCTTATCGCGCGCATTGAGCAAACGCTCACCGACGCGGGGCTTGAGTACATGAGCTTCGGCGGCGTACAGCCCAACCCGCGCCTGTCCCACGCGCGCGAGGGCGTGCAGAAGGCGCTCGCCTTCGGCGCGGACTTCATTCTCGGCGTCGGCGGCGGCAGCGTGATGGACACGTCCAAGGCCATCGCCCACGGCGTCGCCAACCCCGAAACGGACATCTGGGATTTCTGGAGCAAGAAGGCGGCGCTCACCAAAACGAGCAAGCTCGGCGCAGTGCTGACCATCTCCGCCGCCGGCAGCGAGACGAGCGACAGCGCCGTGCTCACGAACGATGAGACGACGCTCAAGCGCGGTCTGAACACCGATCTGCAGCGTCCGCTCTTCGCCATCATGGACCCCGAGCTGACCTATACGCTCCCGCGCTATCAGGTCGGCTGTGGCGTGGTGGACATCATGATGCACACGCTTGAACGCTACTTCAACCCCGGCCATCCCTCCAACCGCATGACCGACGAGATCGCTGAGGGCCTGCTGCGCACGGTGATCGACGCGGGCCGCGTCGCCATGCAGGACAGTCACAATTATGACGCCATGAGCGAGATCATGTGGGCCGGCTCCCTCTCGCACAACAACCTCACGGGCCTCGGCGGCGTGAAGGACTTCTCCGTGCACCAGTTCGGTCACGAGCTCTCCGGTATGTTCGACGCCGCGCACGGCGCGACGCTCTCGGTCATGTGGCCGCAGTGGGCGCGCTATGTGGTGGACACCGATCCCGCGCGCTTCGCGCACTACGGCGAGGCCGTTTGGCGCCTTACCCGCAAGGACGGCGAGAGCGACCGTGACCTTGCCCTCCGCGCCATCGACACGACCGAGGAGTTTTTCCGCTCCATTGATATGCCGACCACCTTCACCGAGCTCGGCATCGGCGTGCTCAGCGAGGAGCAGCTGCGCGAGCTTGCCGAGCGCTGCACCTTCTTTCACACCCGCGTTGTCGGCAAGTTCTGCCCGCTCGATTACGACGGCATCCTCGCCGTCTACCGCATGGCAAACAAGTAAACCGCACTGAGAAAGGCGTGCCGTCCGGCACGCCTTTCTCTCTATTTACCGTTTCAAAATGCCCAGAAGCCCGCGCCTGAGGATCCGCCCACCCGCGGAGACGAGTTGTGTCTCGATCTTGGACTGGAGCCGCTCGGCCTTTTTCTTTGCCGCGGCAGCCTCACGCTCGCGCTGCCGCTCGAGCTTTTTCTGCTCGGCCTCGGCGGCCCTCTCCGCCTTTCGGCGCGCCTCGTCCTCCAGCTTTTGTGCGCGGCGGCGCTCCTCATCCTCTAACTTCTGCGCGCGCCTGCGCTCCTCGTCCTCTAACTTCTGGCGGCGCTTTTCCTCGGCGGCCTCCTCCTTGGCGCGCTGCTTTTCCTGCTCCGCAGCCAGCCTTTCCTGCGCGAGGCGATCCTCCTCCTGCTGCTTTTGCAGCGCCGCGGCATCCGCCTGCTCGGTCAGCACCTCGTAGGCGGAGAGATTGTCCACCGCGTCGTCGTACTTCTCCATGCCGTCATGCAGCATGGCCTTCATGCGCGCCATCGGCTCGGGCGCACCCATGAGGCTCTGCGGGCAGACGATCTTCGTGCGCTGCACGATGGTCGGCACGCCCTGTTCATCTAAAAACGAGGTCAGCGCCTCGCCGACGCCGAGCTCCATAATGGCATCCTCCGCGCGGAAGGCGGGATTGGCGCGGAACGCCTGCGCCGCGACGCGCACCGCCTTGAGCTCGGCGGGCGTATAGGCGCGCAGCGCGTGCTGCACGCGGTTGGAGAGCTGCGCGAGCACCGCGTCGGGAATGTCGCTCGGGCTCTGCGTCACGAAGAACACGCCCACGCCCTTCGAGCGGATGAGCTTGACGGTCTGCTCGATCTTCTGCACGAGGACCGCCGGCGCGTCGCGGAAGAGCGTGTGCGCCTCGTCGAAGAAGAACACCAGCTTGGGCTTTTCCAGATCGCCCGCCTCGGGCAGGCTCTCAAACAGCTCCGAGAGCATCCACAAAAGGAAGCTCGCGTAGAGCGTCGGGTTCTGCACCAGCTTCACGCAGTCGAGCACGTTGACCATGCCGCGGCCGTCCGCGTCGGTGCGCATCCAGTCATAGATGTCGAGCGGCGGCTCACCGAAGAAGAGGTCGCCGCCCTGCTGCTCGAGCGGCAGCAGCGCGCGCAGGATCGCCGCGACGGACTGCGGCGTGATGTTGCCGTAGGTCATCATGTACTCCGCGCGGTGCTCGCTGACGTAGTTCAGCATGGCGCGCAAGTCCTTGAGATCGAGGAGCAGCAGCCCCTTGTCATCCGCGATGCGGAACATGATGTGCAGGATGCCCTCCTGCGCGGGCGTGAGGCTGAGGATGCGGGACAAAAGCTCAGGCCCCATGTCGCTCACCGTCGCGCGGACGGCGTGGCCGCCGGTCTGATAAATGTCCCAGAAGGTCGTGGGATAGCCCTTGTAGGCAAAGCTGCCGCGCAGACCGAAGCGGTCGATGCGCTTTTCCATGCCCTCGCTGCTCACGCCGGGGGCGCAGATGCCCGCGACGTCGCCCTTGACGTCGCACAGGAACACCGGCACGCCCGCGTCGGAAAAGCTTTCGGCCATCACTTTCATCGTGATGGTCTTGCCCGTGCCGCTCGCGCCCGCGATCAGGCCGTGGCGGTTGCACATATTGAGCGCAAGCTCCACGCGCGCGCCGTCCGCAAGTCCCATGTAGATCTTACCGTTTTCGTACATCGTGCCATCCTCCGTTGTTTGATTCGATGGCAACATTATAGAATATCGTGTGGCGCGGCGCAAGAGAAAAGCGCGGCCCCGCCGCGCTTTTTCCTATCCCATCAGCATCAGCACCACGCCGTACACGACGCTCGCGAGCGTGCCGAACACGATCACCGGCCCCGCGATGACAAACATCTTCGCCGCCATGCCGGTGATGATGCCCTCGGTCTTGAAGTCGATGGCGGGCGAGACGACGGAGTTGGCAAAGCCCGTGATCGGCACGAGCGTGCCCGCCCCCGCGAAGCGGGCAAGGGAATTATACAGGTTCAGCCCCGTGGTCAGCGCCGCTAAAAAGATGAGCGTGACGGAGGTCGCGGTGCCCGCGTCGGTCTTGTCGAGCCCGAGGGACCTGTAGCCGTCCAAAATGAGCTGACCGAGCACGCAGATCGCGCCGCCGATCAGAAAGGCGAGCGCCGTATCCTTGACGATGGGGGATCTCGGCGACTTCTGCTTGATATACGCCTGATATTCCTGCGGTGACATATCCATAAGATCACTCCTTTTGGCATAGCATTTCCAGCGGGAGTATTTTTATCCATCGTTGCCTTTCCCCGCAAAATCGGCTACAATGGACGCGAGGTGATACCATGCGCTCACTTGGGCTTTACATCCACATTCCGTTCTGCAAGGCGAAGTGCATTTACTGCGACTTCTACTCCCTGCCGCGCGCCGAGGGCCAGATGGACGCTTACGTCTCCGCGCTGACCGCGCAGCTCGCCGCGTGGCGGGAGCGCACGGCGGACTGCACCGTAGACACCGTTTACTTCGGCGGCGGCACACCGAGCTATCTCGGCCCCAACCGCCTGTGCCGCCTTCTGGACACGGTTTTTCAAAGCTACCGCGCCGCCCCCGGCGCGGAGATCACGCTCGAGGCCAACCCCGACAGCGCGCAGGATATTTCCGCCCTGCGGCAGCTGCACGATGCAGGCTTCGATCGCCTCTCGCTCGGGATGCAGTCCGCGGACGACGCGGAGCTGCGGCGCATCGGGCGCGTCCACACGCACGCGCAGACCGTCCGCGCGGTGGAGAACGCCCGCGCCGCAGGCTTTGACAATTTGAGCCTCGACCTCATCTACGGTCTGCCCGGGCAGACGATGACGCGCTGGCAGGCAAACCTTGACGCCGCGCTCGCGCTCGCGCCCGAGCATCTTTCCTGCTACGGGCTGAAGGTCGAGGAGGGCACGCCGCTCTCCGCACGGCGCGAGCGCTTCACGCTGCCGGATGACGACGCACAGGCGGATATGTACCTCTCCGCAGTCGGGCTTCTCGCGCGGCAGGGCTATGAGCAATATGAGATCTCCAACTTCTGCCGCCCGGGACGGGCGTCCCGCCACAACAGCCGCTACTGGACGCTCGCGGAATACCTCGGCTTCGGCCCCGGCGCGCACAGTGACTTCGGCGGTGAGCGCTTTGCGCTCGCGCGCGATCTCGACGCCTACCTTGCGGGACACACCGTCTATTCCGAGCGCTCCGCGCCCTCGGCGCGTGAGCGGGAGACCGAGCGCGTCATGCTCGCGCTCCGCACGACCCGCGGCGTCGCCGCGGATACGCTGCCGGAAGCCGCGCGGCGCATTCTCCGGAATTGTGAAGCCCACGGCCTCGCCCATCTCTCCGGCGGCTTTTATGCCCTCACGCCCCGCGGCTTTCTGGTCTCCAACGCCATCCTTGTCGATCTTTTGGAAACAATGGAGCTTTGACGGAACTTTTTTCCGTCTTTCTTCGTCTTTACTTTTAAGGGCCGTTATGGTATAGTAACGTTATGTCAACTTTCGCTGTGCAAAAGCATAGCAAAAACAGGTATGTGCCGTATTTCAAAAGGAGATCATTATGAAAGCACTGTCCCGCAAATGCACCGCCTTTCTCTTATCCCTCACCCTGCTGCTGACACTCGCGCCGACGGCGCTCGCCTCCGAGGCGCTGGGCGACGACCTTGACCTGCGCTCGACAACGCTCAACCGCGGCGCCGAGCTCGGCGAGGGCACGTTCTGGAGCAACACCTTCTCCGACCTGCGGCAGGAAAACTACGTCGTCTACACGCCGAACACGAGCGTGACGCCCATCGTCACCTACGGCGATTACACCACCGCGACGAGCACCGTCTCCGCCGCCGCCAAGCGGCTGGAGGAGCAGGGCCTGCGTGTGGTCGCGGGCATCAACGGCGACTACTACGATACGCTCAACGGCGCGCCGCTCGGCACGGTGATGACCGATGGCGTGCTGCGCGTCGCCTCCGCGAGCAACTATGCCGTCGGCTTCCGCGCGGACGGCACAGCCATCCTCGGCGCTCCGGCGCTGGCGATGCAGGTCGAGAGCGCCAACACGTCCTTTTCCATTGCCGCCGTCAATCAGGTGCGCTACTCCTACGGCGGCATCTACCTCTACACCTACGATTTCAACGCCCGCCGCTCCACCGGCACCAACGCCGCGGGCTATGACGTGGTCTGCTCGGCGGTCGACGGCCGCCTGAGCATCGGCGAAACGCTGACGCTCACCGTGGACGAGATCCTGCCCGAGGCCACCGACACCGCCGTGCCCGAGGGCAAATACGTCCTGACGGCGAACCTCCTCTCCGGCGAGGAGAACCTCGCTCTGCTGCGCGCGCTTGCGGTCGGCGACACGCTGACCGTCACCGTCCGCGCGGCGGACGAGGGCTGGAACGACGTGGACTACATGATCGGCGCGCTCTATCAGCTCGTGGAGAACGGCGTGGTCTGCAAGGGGCTTGAGGCCGGCGCCGCGCCGCGCACCGCCATCGGTCAAAAGGCCGACGGCAGCCTTGTGCTCTACACCATCGACGGCCGCCGGAAGGGCTACTCCATCGGCGCGAGCCTGACACAGGTCGCGCAGCGCATGATCGAGCTCGGCTGCGTGACCGCGCTGAGCCTGGACGGCGGCGGCTCGACGACTCTGTGCGTCACGCTGCCGGAGGACGGCAATGCCGGCGTCTACAACACCCCCTCCGAGGGCAGCCTGCGCGCCGTGACGAACCACATCTTCCTCGTTGCGTCGAATGAGCCGAGCGGCACGCTCGACCACATCGCGCTGCGCACGGAAAGCGGCCGCGTGCTCGCGGGCGCGCAGGTTCTGCTCCGCGCCGCCGCCATCGATACGAATTATCTTCCCATGGATAAGGAGGTCTCCATCGCAAGCGACCGCGGCAGCGTGCGGACCGACGAGCTGGGCAATACGGTCCTGACCGCGCCGAAAACCGCCGGCACCGTGACCGTCGGCGCGAAGGCCGGCGGCAAGTACACCACCGCCGAGCTCCGCGTAGTCGAAACGCCGGACGAGATCCGTCTCGGCAAGAGCGGCACGCTCACCGAGCTGCGCGTCTCCCCCGGCGCGAGCGTCGAGCTGACCGCGCAGGCTTACCAAAACCACCTCTCCCTGCTCGCGCAGAACACCTGCTTCACCTGGACCACCGAGGGCGGCGTCGGCGCGGTCGATGAAAACGGCGTCTTTACCGCCGCCGGCCATGCCGCCTACGGCAGCCTGACTGTCCGCGCGGGCGAGACCACGCGCACCATCCCCGTTTACGTCACCTCCGATCCTCTGGTCCTGCTCGACGGCTTCGAGGGCGAGCAGACCGTCCTTACCCAAAATACCGACAAGAGCTTTGTCCGCTTCGGCTCCGCCTCCGCACGCTGGGACTATCGCGCCGAGAACGTCCCCGAGAACGCGGAGGAGCTCCTTCTGAGCGTGGAGCGAACCTACGCCGTCCCCTCCGGCTATGACCGTGTAACGCTCTGGGTCTACGGCGATGGACAGCGCGAGACGCTCGCCCTCACGACCGATGCGGGCGAAACGAACGCTGTCGTGATCGACTTCACCGGCTGGCAGCAGCTCACCTTTACCCTCCCCGACAAAGCCGCGAGCATCACCGGCTTCGCCCTGCGCCTGCCGTCGGCTCTGAGCGGCACGCTGTACCTCGATCAGCTCGTCGCGGCCCGCGAGGGCATGAGCGATACCGCCGCGCCGGAGATCGCCGTCTCCCTCTCCGAGGACGGCACGGCCCTGACCGGCAAGGTCTTTGACGCCGTGGACGGCGGCTCGCTCGCCACGCTGCGCGTAACGCTCGACGGCAAAGCGCTCAGCTTCACCTACGACCACCAGACCGGCGCACTCCACGCCGCGCTGCCTGCCGCGGACGGCAAGGCGCACCGCATCGCCGTCATCGCCGGCGACGCGAGCGGCAGCCTCGCCCGCACCGGCCTAAGCATCACCCCGTCGGAGCTGTCCGCCGCCTTCCCCGATACGGACGGCCACTGGGCCAACGCCGCCGTGAGCTTCCTGAAGGCGAGCGGCGTCACCACCGGCGACGATCTCGGGAACTTCAATCCCGACAGCCCCATCACCCGTCAGGAATTTGCCGTGCTGCTCTGCCGCTGGCTCGCGCCCGCGCAGGACACCTCCTCCGTTGAGCTGCCCTTCGCCGACAACGGCAGCATCGCCGACTGGGCGAAGGACGGCGTGCGCGCCATGTATGCCCTCGGCGTAACGAAGGGCAGCTACGACGGCTACGGCCGGCTCTGCTTCCTCCCCACCGCGACCATCAGCCGTCAGGAGGCGCTGACGATGCTCGGCCGTCTCCTTGAGCTGGGCTACGCCGCGCCGGAGTGGAGCTTCACCGACAGCGACGCCATTGCGGACTGGGCGCGCGGGCACATCAATACGCTCTGCGCGATCGGCGCGCTCTCCGGCTACGCCGACGGCGGTATCCACCCCACTGAGCCCATCACCCGCGCACAGGTCGCCGCAACGCTGTTCAGCATGACGTAAAAAACGCAAGCAGCTCTTGCCGAGCCATCGGCAAGAGCTGTCTGCGTGATTGTGTGGAGGGACTCTCGTCCCCTGGTATAGAAACCGCCTTCGGGCGGTTTTTATCGTTTCTTACTCATTCTCGAGCATCCGGTAGCCCACGCCGATCTCGGTGAATATGTACTCAGGCGCGGCGGGATTCTTCTCGATCTTGCGGCGGATGTTCGCCATGTTCACGCGCAGGATCTGATTGTCCGCCTTGGCCTTGGGGCCCCAGATCTCGCGGATGAGGAAATCGTAGGTCAGCACCTTACCGGCGTATTTGCCCAGCAGCGCCACGATCTTGAACTCGTTGAGCGTGAGGTGAACGTCCTCCCCGCGCATGAGAACATGGTGCTTGTCGTAGTCGATGGTCAGGTCGCGGACCGTATATTTTCCGGACTGCGCGATGGAGTCGTTGTCAAGACCCGTGCGCGTATGGCGGATGGCCGTGCGGATGCGCGCGAGCAGCTCGCTCGTGCCGAAGGGCTTTTCGATGTAATCGTCTGCGCCGAGATCGAGCGCCGCGACCTTGTCGCCCTCGTGCGTACGCGCGGAGACCACGATGACCGGCACGCTCGACCAGGCCCGCACCTGCTTGAGCACCTCCATGCCGTCCATGTCGGGAAGGCCGAGGTCAAGGATGATCAGGTCGGGACAATGCGACGAGATCATCGACAGCGCCTCCTTCGCGCTGCCCGCCATAAGCGTGTCGAAGCCGTTGGCGGCCAGAATGGTGGACATGAAATTCTTGATGTTCTGCTCGTCCTCGACGATCAATACCTTATCCCTGATCTTCATTCTCTTTTTCCTCCTTGAGCGGCAGGTAGAAGCGGAACTGTGCGCCGCCCTCCGGCCTGTTTTCTGCGATGATCCTGCCGCCGTGCGCCTTGACGATTGTCTGGCAGACGGAAAGACCGATGCCCATGTTTTTCTTCATATCAAAGCCGCCGCTCTTCTCGCCGGAAAGCGAGCCGTCGAAGAGCGTCGCAAGTCTTTCGCGTGGAATGCCGAGCCCGTTGTCGCTGACCGTGAAGCAGGCCTCGTCGCCGATGTGCTCCACGCTCAGCCGCAGCTCCGTCGTGCTCTCGCCGTGCAGCACTGCATTTTCCATCAGGTTGAGCAGCACCTGCTGGATGAGCGTCGCGTCCATCGGGACGAGCACGACCTCCCGCGGCACCTCGACCGCGATGCAGATGTTGCTTTTGAAGCGCTTTTCGAATTTGTGGACCGAGGCCGCGAGGATCTCCTCCGCCGCCTCATATTCCTTGCTGATGGCTGTCTGCTCGCCCGAGATGCGGGTAATGGAGAGCAGATTCTCCACCATGCGGATGAGCCACTGGGCGTCCTCGTTGACGTCGCGCAGCAGCTCTCTTTGCTGCTCGGTCGAGAGCGTGTCTCCGTTTTCCAAAATGGCGGAGGTGTTGCCCACGATGCTCGTGAGCGGCGTGCGGATATCGTGTGACATGGCGCGCAGCAGATTCGCGCGCATCGTCTCGCGCTCGGCCTCCGTGCGCAGCCGCTCCTGCTTTTTGATCTTGGTGTTCATCGCGCTGATGATGAGCGACACCGCCAGCATCGTCAGAAAGGTCAGCGGATAGCCGGTGAGCCTGAAGTTGAACGCCCAGAATGGATAGGTGAACACGAAGTTCACGCAGATCACGCCGAAAAGCGAGCTGAAAACGCCCCAGAAATAGCCCTCCGTAAAGCGGGAGATGATCACCACCGCCAGCACGAAGATCAGCAGCGTGAAGCTGCCGTTCTCGTCGATACTGCGCAGCACAAAGCAGATCGCCGCGGCGATACCGAGCAGCAGCGCGGTGAATATCGCGTCACGCAGGTGGATCGGTATGCTTCTCCACATTTTTTCGGTCCATTGTCCGATCCGGCTCAGCAGGTCCTTCATCGCAAGCTCCCCTCCGGTCACCCTCTATGATGACCATTGTATCATATCTCTTGCTAATTATCTGCTAAGCTTTCCGTTTTTGCAAGTCATTTCTGTTCAATTCCCGTCCGTTTTTGCCGCACCGGCGAATGGAAAAGCATCAGGGGCGGCGCGCTGCGCCGCCCCTGATGCTTAAAGGGAGAAGTGAGAATCTATGTCGGAGTTATGTAAGGGTGTGTCCTTCCGCTCAGATCCTGCGGATGTCGATCGAGCTCACGCGGGCCAGATCGAAGCCGGGCTCCTGCTGCAGCGCCGCGAGAATGGCGATCCTGACCTCGGCGGTCAGGCCGTCCGCAGGAACAGCGGGCGCGGCGGGGACCGGCGCCGCCTTGGGCGGCTCGGGCTTTTCGAGCTTCTGCATGACCTTGCCCATCAGCATGGTCAGGAAGATGATGCAGATGAGGCCCACGAAGGTGGTGCCCATACCCATCAGACACACAAACAGATTGGAAACTTCATTCATTGGGAAACACGCTCCTCTTTTCTCTTGGTGTCCCCATTATACGGTTGCAGGTTTTCCTGCACAAGGGCTTTGCCGCTCTCTTCACGCCGCCTTTACGCTATAAACTTTTCTCTTAACGCGCGGTTAACCGTCCCGTTCCTCTGTCACCTCCACCACATACACAGCGCCGTCCGCGACGCGGAAGCGCACCTCAAGCCCGGCAAACGCCATGCCGTAAACGCGCTGCGGATCGCTCTGGTAGTGCGGCCGCGGATCCTGCGCGAGAACGCCTGTGAGGGCATCACGCTTGTCCTCCGGCACGCGCGATAGAAGCTCCGCCGGGAAGTCCACCGCCAGCGTCTTGCCGCGCTGCGGCGCAAAGCCGCCGCTCGCCTCCGGCTTGCAGTCGGCGTAGGGGAGGTACGGCTTGATGTCATAGATGGGCGTGCCGTCCATCAGGTCCGCGCCGGAAACGAGCAGCACGCTCCCCTCCGCCGTCTGCTCCACGCCATCGAGCCGCACGCAGGAAAGGCCGATGGCGTTCGGGCGGAACGGCGAGCGCGTAGCGAACACGCCCATGCGCTCGTTGCCGCCGAGCCGGGGCGGACGCACGGTGGGCGACCAGTCCTCGCGCACGGCCTCGGAGAACTGCCAGATGAGCCACAGATGGGAAAAGCCCTCGATGCCGCGCAGAGCGTCGGCATTGCGGTATTCCGGCTCGAACACGATGCGCGCACGCAGGGCCTCCACCAGCCCGCTCTGGCGCGGCACGCCGAACTTTGTTTTGAAATCGCTGCGGATGCGCGCGATGACCTTGATGCTGTGCTGCTCCATAAGACCTACCTCACCGGTGACCGCGCCCGTGGGCGCGGTGAAATAAAACGGATCGCTGCGGCTATTGTATCAGCCGCAGCGACCTTTTGCAATTTTATTTCAGCTTCATCGGGGTGAGGGCGAGGTAATCGTCCAGCGTGCCGTCGTGCAGGCAGCAGTCGATGATCTCCTTCCCCAGCGGGTCGAGATCGTCGCAGACGAACTGCGCGACCTGCTCCTTGATGAAATCGGCGAGGATCTTCGCGCCGGCGTCGTAGCCCTCGGTGCCGAGCTTGGACTGCGTCTCGGGGCGCAGGAAGGTCTGACGGACGAACTGGCCGTCGAGCTTCATCTCGTCGAGCGCGTAGCCGAACAGCGCGCAGCGCGCGGGCACCAGATGCTTCGCGCGCACCGTGCCGAGGTGGCGGGCGAGGTACTCACGGCTGAGCCATTCGCCCATGAAGCCGACGTGGTAAGCGCCGATGTGCTGGTTCGGGATGAGCACGTTCGTGGTGTTGGGGCTATTCATGATCTGCTCGAGCAGCAGATTCGCCTGCGTGACCTTGAGCCCCGTGGCGAACGGCCAGTAGGAGCCAACGCCCTCGGCCTTCAGACCGCTGCCGGCGTTCGTGTCCGCAATGGACGGGTTCTTGAAGCCGCGCGGCGAGACCAGACGCCACAGCCACGCAATGCTCTGCGGCACGACCTGCAGCATACCCATCACGCCGTAGTTCGGGTTCTTCGCGGTGCTCGGCGGCATCCGCACGCCGAAGCTGCGCACATCGACCTCCACCGGCTCGGTGTCGGGCACGATGTTGTCGAGCATCTTGCGCGGCAGGATGACGCGCGGGTTCGAGCAGGGCTTGCCGTTCGACTCGATGACGTGCTCCCAGATCAGGCAGGTCGATCCGGGGATGCCGTCCATGTTGAAGAACACCAACGGCTCGCTCGGATGGATGCAGATGCGCTCGTAGAGCGGGTTGTTGCCGTAGGCGTTCATGCCGTCCATGCGCAAAAACCAGCCGTTCTCGGCGTCGAGGATGCGCAGCTTGCCGCTCGTGGGGTCCTGAATGGACTTGAGCGCGCAGGCCATATCGTCGGCGATGGGATGGATCTTGCAGCTCTCGCCGAGCGTCATATAATATTTTTCGCCCGTGACCGTATGCGTGCCGATGAGCAGACGGTCGTCGTCCTCGCGGTGGAAGTCCTCGAGCATTTCGCTCTTGCCGCCGCCGGACGCGCCCTCGTGCATGAACACGATCTCGTTTTCATACGGCGTCTCGACCATCGCGGCGCTCGTGTGGCAGCAGACCCAGCCCTCGTGCTCGCCGATGTCGAGCAGCAGCGAAAACACGCCCTTCTTGGCGCTCGGGCCCGGATAGAGGTTGTAGGCCCAGACCTCGTGCAGCTCCGCGCTGCGGTTGTGGACGACGACCTGCTTGCCGTCGAAGTGCGTATGGCGGAACGGGGGCGCGACATAGATGATGGCGCGCGGCTTATAGTGCTCGGGCACGTCCGCGATGCTCACGAAGCCCTGCATATTGGCGAGCGAGAGCGCGAAGAACGCCGCGTTCATCGGGCAGATCATCAGGCTCGGGTAGCCGTGGCCGTTGGGGCCGGCGTAGAACGGCAGCATCACGATCTGCTGATTGCTCAGCCAGTCGAGCGTCTCCTGCCGGAGCTTGGAGAACTCATAGCCAAAGCGGTCCTTGAAGCGGGGCTTGTCGGTCGGCAGCTCGTCGCCGATGGCCATGCTGTTCGGATCGCGGCGGCGCATATAGTCCTCCATGAAGTTGACCACGCAGCCGTTCTTGCAGCGCACCACCTCGGCCTCCTTGACCGTGCCGAGCCCTTCGATGGGATACACCACGTCGTAGCGGGAGGTGTGCGTGGGGCCGTAGGCCATTTCCTGCAGCTCCTCCTTCGTCTCGGCGTAGGCGATGCACTTGCACTTCTTCAGCGCCTCCGCCACCTCGGGCGCAAGCTCAAATCGGTTGAAATAGTTGTCGGTATACATGCAGCAAGCCGCCTCCTTCAAAAATAAAAGATTAGGTCGTACATTATCACACTTTTCCCAAAAATGCAATAAAATTATTCCGAATCACTCCATCAAATTATCTAATATGCACAAATTCCGTCGTTTTTCCGACTTTTTGCAGGAAATCATGCAAAAGGGAGATGCCGTGCGGCATCTCCCTTGCTTCAGGACAGCTTGCGGATGAAGTTTCCGTGGATGGTCACGCCCTCCTGCGTGATGAAAAAGGCGTTCGGGTCCAGCTCGTGGACCACGCCGTAGAGGTCGGCCTCCTCAAATTTGGAGACGCACACGCACAGCACGCGCAGGTCCTCGCCGGTGTAGGCGCCCTTGCCCTCCCAGTAGGTCACGCCGCGCCCGAGCCGTGCCATGATGTTCCTCGGCAGCTCGGGGTCCTCGTCCTTGGTGAAGATGAGCACCTGCTCGGTGATGTTCTGCTGGTGCCCGCGGTCGATGAAGAGCGCGCAGAACACCGTATAAATGATGGAATAGATCGCCGCGCGCAGACCGAAGAGGACCGCGCAGAGCGTGTAGAGCAGCGCGTTGAAGCTCAGGCTGAAGCGCCCCACGCTGAAGCCCTTGCCCTTCTTGGCGAGCCACAGTCCGAGAATGTCCAGCCCGCCGGTCGAGCAGCCGCAAGTGAGCACGATGCCGAGCGAGAAGCCGACGAGGATGCCGCCGAGCACGCAGTTCGTCAGCGTCTCCTCCACCAGCGGCGCCGCCGGCGGCGGCACAAGGCTCAGAAACAGCGACGAGGTGACGGTACACACCGCGGTGCGCACAAGGAAGCCCCTTCCCAGCGCCTGCCACGCCAGCAGCAGGATGGGCACGTTCGCCGCCAGATACAGGATGCCCGAAAAGTCCACGTTCGGCGACAGCCCCAGCGCCTCCACGATCAGTGTGCGGGCGACCTGGCAGAAGCCCAACAGGCCGCCGGTGTAAAGTCCCATCGGGACAATGAACCAGTTCACGCCGATGGCGTAGAGCAGCGTCGCGGCCACGGCCAGAGCCAGACGGCACCACCGGTTCTGTATCGCTTTGTGCAGCATAGACATTCCCTCCGCTCCTGTTTTCCCTGTGCTTTTTATTGTATGCGCACCGCGTGCCGAAGTCAAGCGCGGACTACAGCGCGTAGCGCAGGCATTGATAGAGCCGCCGCTTGGCGCGCAGCAGCGTGCGGGACACCGTGGACTTGTTGACGCCCAGCTCCTGCGCGATCTCGGTCACGGTCTTATTCTGCTCAAAATTCATCCGGAGCAGCTGCCGCTGCCGCGCGGTCAGCGCCTCCTGCCGCGCCAGGCGCAGGTTGCGCTTGAGCCGAAGCAGCTCACCGTCGTTGTCCTGCGCGTTGGCGCGCAGCCACGCCGCCATGTCGCCGTAAAACTCGTTGTTGCGGATGCTATAGGGTGTACCTTTCATCGCGGTGATAGTTCCTTTCGTAATAGCGTTTCGTCAGCTCGGCCAGCTCGCTCGACTGACGGCGCAGCACCTGAAGCTCGGCAATGCGCCGCTTGAGCCGCTCGGCCTCCTCGCGGTCCTGCGCGGCCCGGGCCGCGGCGCGCAGCTCCGAAATGCGCGTGCGCAGCACCGCCGCGTCCGCGCGGTATGTAAAGGATATCTGATATAGTGTCACGCTTCCCCCTCCATTCCGAACACGGTCTCACAGGGCGCAAGCTCCGCGCGAGCGAAGGCCGGAAAGCAATCCGCGCAGACGCTCTGCCCGTTGAGATACCAGCCGCGCTCCCCGCGCAGCAGCTCGCACCCACACAGCGAGCATCGGCCGCAGGGACGGCCGTAGGGCCTGCGTTTTTCCGCAGGCGAACAGATTTTAAAGTGCAAAAGCCCTTCCTCCCGAAAAATGAAAAATTTAGGCTTGACAAACGGCGCGGCATCTGCTAGAATCCATTCTGTTGCTGAAATGCTGGTATAGCTCAGTTGGTAGAGCAGCTGATTTGTAATCAGCAGGTCGGGGGTTCGAGTCCGTCTACCAGCTCCAAGCTTCCGCTTCAGCGCACAAGTGAATATGGGGGAATTCCCGAGTGGCCAAAGGGGGCAGACTGTAAATCTGTTGTCAGTGACTTCGGTGGTTCGAATCCACCTTCCCCCACCAAGAAAATCGTTACGCCTTATGGCGTGACGATTTTTCTTTTTGAAAGGCGGGCGGATCCGCCTTCCCCGCCGAAGCCTCCGACGGTTTTCCGCATCCATCCTTTCCCGCCGAACAGCACACCGAAAAGCATCTCGATCACAATCTAATGGAAATCGCCGCCTTGTTTTGCCAGGTTTCTTGTGAGCATCCTTACTATATCACAAGAATCTTGTTATGTCAAGAATAAATTTACAAGTTTCTTGTTAAAATGTTTGACAGAACCAAGTTTTTGCGTTATGATGGTGTCGAAATTGCTCGAACCCTTTATAGGAGGTGCTTTCCATGAGCTTCCGTGATCAACTCAAGGCGTGCCGCGAGGCCTGCGGCCTGACGCGCGCGGCGCTGGCCGAGCAGCTCGGCGTTTCCGTCAGCGCCGTCGGCAACTACGAAACCGGCGTCAGCTTTCCCAAGGAGGACGTGCTGCTGCGGTTGTTCGACGCGCTGCGCACTGACCCCAACCAGCTCTTCTGCGGCAGCTACCGCAGCGGCGGCTTCGATCTCTCCGGGGCTGAGCGCACGCTGCTGGAAAAATACCGCTCGCTCTCTCCCATCGGACGCGACACCGTGCGCAGCGTGACCGACGCGCTGTGCGACTACCGCGACGAGCTGACGGAGGAGCGCGGCAGCAAGCGCGAGCCGCGCCTGATCCCGCTCTACAATTCCCCCGCCGCCGCGGGCTATGCCGCGCCGGTGCTCGACGAGGACTTCACCTATATCCCCGCGGACGAGAGCGTGCCGCGCGGCGCGGACTTCGCCGTGCGCATTCAGGGCGACTCCATGGAGCCGTACATTCACGACGAGAGTGTGGTCTACGTCAACCGCGACCCGCTCGCAGACGGCGACGTAGGCATCTTCTGCGTGGACGGCGCAATGCTCTGCAAGCAGTACCACCGCGATGCGCTGGGCATGACCTACCTTTTCTCCCTCAACCGCGCCCGCGCCGACGCGGACGTCGTACTCACCTCCACCGGCACGCGCAGCCTTGCCTGCTTCGGCCGCGTGATACTGCCGCACCGCCTCGCGGTTCCGCAGCTGTAGCATCGCTCATTTTTTGCGCAAAAAATGAGCTTTTTGCCCGTGAGGGACTTGAATCGTTCACAACTCGGGCATATAATAGCAATTCAGTAAAATCAAGAAAAAGGAAGCGTATCCCACCATGACAAAAATTGACATTTTCTCCGGTTTTCTCGGCGCCGGCAAAACGACGCTCATCAAAAAGCTCATTGCCGAAGCCTACGCGGGCGAAAAGCTCGTGCTGATCGAAAATGAATTCGGTGAGATCAACATCGACGGCGGCTTCCTCAAGGAGTCCGGCATCGAGATCTCCGAGATGTCCGCCGGCTGCATCTGCTGCTCGCTCGTGGGCGATTTCAACAAGGCCCTGCGCGAGGTCGTGGAGCAGTTCCACCCCGACCGCATCCTCATCGAGCCGAGCGGCGTGGGCAAGCTCTCCGACGTCATCGTGGCGGTCGAGCGCACCGTGGACGAGTGCCCGGAGCTGAAGCTCAACAGCTACGTCACCGTCGCCGACGCCAGCAAGGTCAAGGTCTATATGAAGAACTTCGGCGAGTTCTACAACAACCAGATCGAGGCCGCCGGCACCATCATCCTCTCCCGTACGCAGAAGCTCTCGCAGGAGAAGTTAGAGGCCGCCGCCGCGATGCTGCGCGAGAAGAACCCCGACGCCGCCATCCTTACGACTCCGTGGGACGAGCTGGACGGCAAGACCATCCTCTCCGCCATCGAGAAGGTGTCGCTCAGCGACGAGCTGCTCGAGAAGATGCGCCGCGAGCACGAGCTCGAGGAGGCCGAGCACGAGCATGAGCACCACCATCATGACCACGAGCACGATGAGCATGACGAGCACGACCATGAGCACGAGCATCATCACGACCACGACGAGGATGATGACCACGACGAGCATGAGCATCATCACGAGCATGACCACGACGACCACGAGCACCATCACCATCACCACGACGGCGAGGAGTGCGACGATCCCGCGTGCGCGTGCCACCACCATCATCACCACGCTGACGACGTGTTCTCCTCCTGGGGCAAGGAAACGCCCAAGCTCTACTCCAAGGCAGCGCTTGACGACATCCTCACGAAGCTCGACAGCGGCGACTACGGTCACATTCTGCGTGCCAAGGGCATCGTGAACGGCGAGGGCGGCTGGCTCGAATTTGACTACGTTCCCGAGGAGCACGAGGTCCGCGCGGGCCATCCCGACTACACGGGCCGCCTGTGCGTCATCGGCGCGGAGCTCAAGGAAGACAAGCTCGCCGAGCTTTTCGGTCTGTAAGGAAGGACATTCATGGATATTCCTGTCTATCTGGTCGCTGGCTTTCTCGACGCCGGCAAGACCAATTTCATCAACGGCATCCTGGAGGACGGTTTCGCCCGCGAGGATAAGACCCTCCTGCTCTGCTGCGAGGAGGGCGAGGAGGAGTACGAGAAAAAGGCGCTTGACAACGTCACTGTCGTCACCGTGGACGACGAGGACGAGCTGACCGCCGACTTCTGCCGCGAGCTGGAGAAGAAGTACCGCCCCAAGCAGGTGCTCATCGAGTACAACGGCATGTGGCAGATGGAAAAGCTCTACCGCGACGTGCTGCCCGCCAACTGGGTGCTCTACCAGATCATGACCTTCGTGCAGGCGCCGACGTTCGAGCTGTTCGTGAAGAACATGGGCCAGCTCATGATGGAGAAGATCACCAACGCGGATATGCTGGTCTTCAACCGCTGCACGCCCGAGCTGAAGGAGGCGCTCCGCGCCCGCAATCTCCGCATGGTCAATCGCCGCGCGGACATCTATCTGGAGGACAACGACGGCAACAGCGAGGATTACCTCACCGGCAACGAGTGCCCGTTCGATATGACGCCCGACCTCATCGACATTCCCGATGACGATTACGGCGTGTGGTATGTAGACGTGATGGACCACCTCGACCGCTGGGACGGCAAGCGTGTTCACATGAAGCTCCTCATGTGCCACTCCAAGAAGTTTCCCGGCGTCCACTGCCCGGGCCGCTTCGTGATGACCTGCTGCGAAAACGACATCCAGTTCGTCGGCGTAGTCGCCAAGGGCAAGGACCTCAAGGCGTACAAGAACCGCGACTGGGTGGACGTCACCGCCACCGTCCGCAAGGAGTATATCGAAGCGTATCAGGGCGAAGGCCCCGTGCTGTATGTGGACAAGATCACCACCTGCGCCAAGCCCGCGCAGGAGGTCGTTTCGTTCTGAGAGAAAAAGGAAGCCATGCGGCGCATGGCTTCCTCGGCAAACGAAAAGCTCCCGCCTTCTGCAAGGCGGGGGCTTTTCCCGTTTTATTCTTCCTCCGGAAAGGGAACAATGAGCCTGCGGCACGGGCGGCAGCAGTATGCCTCCGGCCATTCCCGCCGCGTCAGAGCCGGGTTCCACGCCAGCCCGACCGCGCCGACCTTTTCCATGCTCTCGCGCGTGAACCACGCCGGGAGCTTTGCGCCGTCCGGCAGAAAATACTCGCCCCCTCGGCTGTGAAGCGTCCCCTTTTCCAGCGTGCCGCCGCAGTACGGACAGTTCATCTTTTCTCCTCCTTCCTTTTTATTTCTCTTTTTCGATCACTTCCTGCAATTTTTTCCAGCAGGATTCCTCATCGTATTCAAAATTCTTCTGAAATTCGAGCCAGTCCGCCCCCTCGCCGGTCTGCGTAAAGCCCCATTCCCGCGCGCGGCACAGGCCGAGCGCGTTGCTCTTGGCGATGCGTCCGGTCGAAAGCCGCTCGCACCCGTGCGCGCGGGCGTAGGAAAGCGCCTGCCCGACGAGCTGCTGCCCGAAGCCAAGCCCCTGCACATCGTTCTCCAGCCAGAATTCGCCGATGACCGCGAGGCCGTTCTCACACTTGTCCACGCTCACCGCGCCGACGGTCTCTCCCGCGCGGCAGACATCAAAATGTCCCTCTGCACCGGAGGGCACATAGTAGATGCCGCCCTCGAAGCCGCGCGCGTTCTTCAGCCACGCCTGCCGCTTGAGGCTCATCAGCTCGTCGCTCAGGTGGCTCGCGTCGTCGCGGTACGCCACGCGGAACGTGCCGTTCTCGTATTCGAGGCGGCTCACCGCGGTGTTCTCCGCGTGGCCCGTGCCGTCGATCTCGTGAAGCGAAAGTCCCTGCAGCGTGCCGACCGTCAGGCGGATGGCCATGCCGTGCGAAAAGACGGCGGCCGTTCCGTTCGGGTGCGCCTCGGCGATCTCGCGCAGCGCGCCGATCATGCGCTCGCGCACGTCGGGCAGATACTCGCCGCCCGCAACGTGCCAGTGCGCGGCGTCCGTATTGAAGCGCTCCAGCTGTTCACCGTCCGTGCGCTCCAGCTCCGCCCACGGATGATCCTCCCACACGCCGATGCCGATCTCACGCACGCGCGGCGTGGTCACAAGCGGCAGGCCATGTGTTTTGTAAACGGAAAGCGCCGTCGTCTTCGTGCGGCGGCGGTCACTCGAATACACCGCGTCAAAGTGTGTTGAGGCAAAGCGCTTTGCAAGCGCAGCGATCTGGCGGTAGCCGCGGTCGGTGATCACGCTGTCGTACCAGCCGTGCGCGCGGCGGTAGAGATTGCCGTCCGCCTCGGCGTGGCGGATCAAATAGATGGTGGTCATGAGACTTCCTCGCTTTTTGTCTGATTTTAAGAATATTATAACGGCAATGGCGGATTTTAGCAATGCGATTTCCGACTTTTTTGCCGCACACGGGGCATACTGTCGCTGTGCGAAAAGGAGTGTGAGTGAAATGGAAAATACCGCGTTCTGGTGCGGTATCGGCGCCGGCATGGTGCTCGGCGCAGCGGTGGGCATGGCCGTCTCACCCCGGCAAAGGTCCATGAAGACCTGCGTGGGCCGCACCATGCAGCACATGGGTAGCGCCGTGGACAACGCCTGGGAGGACTTCCTGCACGCCATCGAGTAAAGCAGGGTCACGCGAGCCGCGCGGGTGAAGCCCAAAAATAAGGCCATCTGCCAAAGGCAGATGGCCTTATTTTTGGTGGAGGCGGCGGGAGTCGAACCCGCGTCCGAAAGCGCTTGAACAGGACTTTCTCCGGGCGCAGTCAGGATCTAAGCATTCCCTCCGCGTAAGGACACCTGACAGACCTTACGTTTCAGTAGAGTCATGATGCGTGGGCGGGTCAACTCTTTCCCGCCTCACGGACGCCGCGTTCACGACGCCTTCCCCGGCTCGCGGCCGCTCCGGTTCAGACGGCTGCCTTAATTAGGCAGCGACAGCAACAGTGTTGTTGTTCTTTAATTTATAAGTTGCCCGTTTTATGGAGGCCAGGCGCCTCCGCCCGCTTATCCTGCCTCCACACCCCCGTCGAAACCGGTACGCCCCCGTGTGAGCGGTGTGAACGGCGTTCCCTTCACACCGCGAACGGGATGCTTGCTTCTTTAGGTCTGCGAAAGCAAATGAAAAATGTCTTAGTGCTTCTCCGGCGCGGGATACTCCACGCCCTGCGTGTCCACGCGAATGGACTTGATGGTCTGCGGCTTCTTCGGCTTATCCGTGAACATATCGCGGTTGACGCGGGAGATGTCCACCGCAGCCTGCGCGTTGTCCGTGATCTTGCCGAACGCGGCGTACTGCCCGTCGAGGTGCGGCGCATCCGCGACCATGATGAAGAACTGGCTGCCGGCGCTGTTGGGCGCCATCGTGCGCGCCATGGACAGCACGCCCAGCGTGTGCTTGAGGTCGTTCTTGTGACCGTTGGCGGAAAATTCGCCGTCGATCTCATAGCCCGGGCCGCCCATGCCGTTGCCCTGCGGGCAGCCGCCCTGGATCATGAAGCCGGGGATGACGCGGTGGAAAATAAGGCCGTCATAAAAGCCGGAGTTTGCCAGCGCAATGAAGTTGTTGACGGTGTTGGGGGCCAGCTCGGGATACAGCTCGCCGGTCATCACCGCACCGCTCTCCATCTCGATGGTCACAATGGGATTGGACATATTCGTTCTCCTTGTCTCGCGCCGCGGCGCGTTCGGTTTTTTATTTCACGAGCAGGCCGACGCCGTGCTCGCTGAGATACTGCAATAGGATGGCGCTGTTTTCCTGATTGTCCTCAAAGCGGGCAAGCGTCCGGCCATCCTGTCCGACCAGCCTGCGGCCGTTCGTCCCGATGGTCATGCCCGCAATGTCCGCCAGGCGGAAGGCGCGGGACCTGCCGAAGGTCGGCAGGTAGCTGAACACGCCGCCCTCGACCACCAGCCTGCGCCGGACAAGAAAGATTAGGAACACGCCGAACACCGCAAAAACGAGCGCGAAAGCAGAAAAGCCCACCGTCTCGGCAAGCGACCAGCCCTCTGGCTCGTCGATCGAGCTGCCGATCACACCGGCAAGCAGGGCGGTAAAGAAAACGGCGATCAGCACACCCACGATACGCACCGTCACCCTGACCCACTTCTTATCCCGCACGGTGAAGCTCTGCGGCACGGCAAAGCCCGCCGCGGCGTTCGCCTGCGCCGTCTGCGCGGCGGAGGAAGCCAGCCCGTTCTGCGCGGTGTGCGCGGCCATCTGCGCCGCGCGCTCCGGGTCGGTGTAGGCGAGGACCTTCTGCTTCACGCACACCACGCCCAGCACGCCGATGACCATGCCCATGAGCATGGACGGCGCCATGATGCCCCAGTTCTCTGGCATGAGAATGGATTCCCACGCCAACTGCGCGACCGGGATGCCGTACCACGCAGCGTCCGCCTGCCATTCGGGATCGGAGCAGAGGACGTACATCCACGAGGCGATCTCCGCGGCAAAGAGCGCGAGGAGCGAGCAGACGATCACCGTCGCCATGGCAAAGCGTGTGGAGCGGCGGCCCTTGAACAGGCGGTAGCCCCAGCAGGCTGCGACGCCCACCAGGAAGCCCAGCCAGCCGACGAAGAAGTCGGCAAAGGTGCTCGTCAGGAACCAGGGGACCGCGCCCACGAGCGCGCCGAACAGCGCGCCGAGGATGCCGGTCAGGGCGCTGCCGCGCGGCGGCTCCTCGAGCTCGCAGGACACGGCAACCTTCGGCTGCGCGTCCGCTGGAATAAAATCGGCGGGGTCAAAGCGGCCGTTTTCTCTCTCTTCGTTCATCGCTTCGCTTCTCCGTTTTTATCGGTAGTTTTTCATGTGGCGGTCGATCTCGCGCTTCGCGTCGCGCTGCGCGGATGCCTCACGCTTGTCGTAGTTCTTCTTGCCCTTGCACACACCCAGCTCGACCTTCACGCGCGCGTCCTTGAAATAGACCGAGAGCGGGATGAGGGCGTAGCCGTCCTGCTTGACGAGCGCATGGAGCTTGTTGATCTCGCGCTTGTGCAGCAGCAGCCTCTTGGGGCGGTCGGGGTCGTGGTTGAAGATGTTGCCCTTGTCGTAGGGCGAGATGTGCATGGAGTAGACCATGGCCTCGCCGTTTTTCACGACGCAGTAGCTGTCCTTGAGGTTGAGCGTTCCGGCGCGGATGGACTTGACCTCCGTCCCGCGAAGCTCGATACCGGCCTCGAGACGGTCCTCCACAAAGTAATCGTGATAGGCCTTGCGGTTCTGCGCCGCGATCTTGATTCCCTTTTTCTCCACGGCACAGTACCCCCTCTCCTTCAAAGCGGATTTCAGTATAGCATGATTCTGCCCAACGTACAAGGGCTGTAATCAAAATGTAATAATTTTGATTTCTCTGTTGAAATTCTCGGTGCTTTATGGTGTAATATAAGGTGGTTTTTTACCTGTTTTAAGAGGTGATCCGTCATCGGCGATTTTGTCCATATCCGCGTCAGCGCGCCGCTGCTGCGTGCGCTGACGCTGCTTCTGATAAGCTTTGCCTGCCTTTCCGTGCTGACACCCCCGGCCGCTCCGCCGGTCACCGAAGAGAAGGCCCGGCCCGCGGGCGAGCTGAGCGCGGAGGAGATCCTGGCCTCCTCCCACACCGTCATGCACGGGCTTGGCCAGCTGAGCGGGACCTCCGTGCTCAACTGCCGCGAAGGCTTCGATCGCTACTACGCGCGCGGGGCGCGGGTATTCGAGGTCGATCTGCGCATGACGAGCGACGGGCAGGTCGTTCTGCGGCACGACTGGCGCGGCGGCTGGCAGGAGGGGATCAGCGAGCTGTCAATCCCCACGCGCGATGCGTTTCTCGCCGCGCCCCTTCTGGAAAGGTACACGCCCATGAGCTTCCGCGACCTGCTGCTCCTGATGGAGGAGTATCCGGATATCTGTATCGTCACCGACACCAAATTTACGGACGCCGAGGTCGTGACCGCGCAGTTCACCGCCATGCTGAACGACGCGCACGAGCTGGGGCTCTCGTATCTCTTTGAGCGTATGGTCATTCAGGTCTATAGCCCGCTGATGTTCCGTGTGGTCGATCATCTCGGGCATTTCCCGCATTACATCTATACGTTCTACGCCGAGGGCTTCAACGGCACCGAGGAGGCCCTCCGCGAGCGGCTGACCTTCTGCCGGAAAAACGGCATCGAAGGCGTGACCATGTGGAGCTGGCTGTGGCGGCCGTCCTACGCCGCCATCGCGGAGAACAGCGGCGTGCGCTGCTATGTCCATACAGTAAACGACAGAGAAACGGCCGAAGCCCTGCTGCAAAGCGGAGTAAGCGCTGTTTACACCGACTATCTGGTGCTTCATGAGGATTAAGGAGTGATATCCATGGAATTAAAAGAAACCTTTGTCAGCCGTCAGGAAATTTTCCACGGGCGCATCGTCGATCTGCGCGTGGACACCGTGCGTCTGCCCAACGGCCATCTCACCACGCGCGAGGTGATCGACCATCCCGGCGGCGTCGCCGTCGTCGCCATCGACGAGAACGACAACGTGCTGACCGTGAAGCAGTACCGCTATGCGTTCCAGACCGTGCTCGAGGAGATCCCCGCCGGCAAGCTCGAGCGCGGGGAGGACCCCGCCGCCGCCGCGCGGCGCGAGCTGAGCGAGGAAACGGGCGCGAGCTGCGAGACGCTCACCCCCCTCGGCGAGATCCTCGCCTCCCCCGGCGGCTTCACGGAGGTACTGCACCTTTACATGGCCACGGGCCTGACCTTCGGCTCCCAGCACCCGGATGAGGACGAGTTCATCAACTTCGAGCGCGTCCCCTTCGATGCGCTGCTCGACCGCTGCCTCTCCGGCGACCTCCGCGACGGCAAGACGGTCGCAGGCGTGCTGAAGGTCTACGCCCTGCGCACACGCAAAAAGGAGGAGAAATGAGCATGGAGCCGAAAAAAACCGTCCTCATCGTCGAGGACGAGGTGAACATCGTGGACATCGTCCGCTTCAACCTCCAGCGCGAGGGCTACGCCACGCTCGAGGCCTACGACGGCGAGGCAGGTCTCGCGCTCGCGCGCGAGAAGAAGCCCGACCTCATCCTGCTCGACGTGATGATGCCGAAGATGATGGGCTTTGACGTCTGCCGCGCCCTGCGCGCCGAGGGCGACAATGTGCCTGTCATCATTCTCACCGCCCGCGAGGAGGAGGAGGACAAGATCCTCGGCCTGGAGATCGGCGCGGACGACTACATTACCAAGCCCTTTTCCATGCGCGAGCTGATGGCCCGCGTGAAGGCGAACATCCGCCGCACGGCGATGGTCTCCGGCGCAGCCGCCGAGAGCGGCATGAGCGCGAGCGGCGCCCTGACGATCAACACCGAGAATTTTCAGGTCTACAAAAGCGGCCGCCCCATCGAGCTGACACAGCGCGAGTACGAGCTGCTCACCTTCCTCGCCAGCCACCCGGACAAGGTCTTTTCCCGCGTGGATCTGATGGAGCAGGTATGGAACTACGGCTATGTCGGCGACGATGTGCGCACCGTGGACGTGACGGTCCGCCGCCTGCGCGAGAAGATCGAGGACGATCCCGCCTCGCCCCGCTACATCCTCACCCGCCGCGGCGTGGGCTACTATTATTCCACGCTGTGATCTTCCCCGTCCGGACAGAAGGGAGGCTTTGCCGTGTTCCGCTCGCTGCACATGAAATTAGTGCTCATCATGCTGCTGCTCATCACCTCGCTCATGGCGGTGGTGGGCGCGTTCCTGATGACCAGCGTGACCAACTTCTACATTGACGACTTCTACTCGCAGATGGGCGAGACCTTCGGCGAGAGCAACGCCGACTTCGTCAACTCCCTGCGCGCCGAGGCCGCGCAGGAGGGCGGCGTGGCGGTCATGCAGTCCATGCTCGAGACCTATTCCGGTACGCTCGGCATCGACTCGCGCAGCCGCAACTACTACATTCTCGACGCCGCGAGCGGCGAATGCCTCGCCGCGAGCGACGAGCTCGGCGGCGAAAAGCTCGAGCAGACCGCGAATCTCCTCACCGCCCGCAACGGACAGGTCGGCGACGAGAGCGACATCGCGGCCGGCTACATGGACGTTGCCATCCCCATCTCCGGCGGCGACAACAGTTATATCATCTACATCCGCGACAACCGCAGCACGGTCTCCAGCCTCAACAGCGAGCTGCTCATCATCATTCTGCAGGCGCTGCTCGTGGGTCTTCTGATCTCCGTGCTGCTGAGCTTCCTGCTGAGCAAAACGATGATCAACCCCATCGAAAAGCTGACCGAGGGCGCCGAGCGCGTGGCAAGCGGCGACTTCAGCGAAAAGCTGGAGGTCGACTCCACCGACGAGATCGGCATCCTCACCACCACGTTCAACGACATGGCGAGCGTGCTGCACTCCACGCTCGAGGCGGTGGAGGACGAGCGCAACAAGCTCGACACGCTCTTTCTCCACATGACCGACGGCGTGGTCGCCTACGACCGCGACGGCGCGCTCATCCACTGCAACCCCGCCGCGAGCGAGCTTTTGGAGCGCAGCGCGGACGAGTGCGTCTACGCCGAGCTCTTCGAGCCGCTGTGCCCCTTTGAAAAGGTGATGGCCATGCAGCGCAGCGACTTTGTCGCCTCCGAGCTGACGGTCGGCGAGCGCACGGTCGAGCTGTACTTCGCGCCCTTTTCCGATGAAGAGCGCGGCGGCGTGCTCGTCGTGCTCCATGACGTCACGCAGCAGCGCAAGGCCGAGGAGCGCCGCCGCGAGTTCGTGGCGAACGTCTCCCACGAGCTGCGCACCCCGCTCACGAATATCCGCTCCTACGCCGAGACCATCCGCGACGCGGGCGACGAGCTGCCGCGCGAGCTGGAAAACAGCTTCCTCGACATCGTCATCAACGAGTCCGACCGCATGACCCACATCGTGCAGGACCTGCTCACGCTCTCGCGGCTCGACAGCGGGCGAAGCGAGATGAACATGGCGCGCTTCGACTTCGGCGCGGCCATCGACTCCGTGCTGCGCTCCATCGAGCTGGAGGCGCGCCGCCACGGCCACGAGCTGACGCACGACTACCATGATCTCCCCATGATCATGGGCGACCGCGGGCGCATCGAGCAGGTCATGCTCAACGTGCTCGGCAACGCCGTGAAGTACACGCCCGACGGCGGCCACATCCGCGTCACCGCCGGCACCGTGGGCGAGAGGGTCTGGATGGAGGTCGCGGACGACGGCATCGGCATCCCGAAGGCCGACCGCAGCCGCATCTTCGAGCGCTTTTACCGCGTCGATAAGGCGCGCTCGCGCGAATCCGGCGGCACGGGTCTCGGCCTGTCCATCGCCACCGAGATCGTCCAGCGCCATAACGGCACCCTCTCCCTCGTGGACCGCGAGGGCCCCGGCACGACCGTGCGGCTCGAGCTGCCCATCCGCCAGAGCGAGGTGGGCGGCGCGCAGGAGGGCGGCAATGGATAAGAAAGCCAAGCTCCTCGACCGGCTGCAAAACCTCGCCATCGCCGTGCTCTCGCTCTCCTTCCTTTTTCTGCTCGTGCAGACGCCGCTGTTCGGCGACGCGGGCGATACGACGATCGCCTCGACCGTGCGCGGCTGGTTCACCGACCGGCAGACCTCCGCCGCGGAGGAGCCGGACTCCCTCACCGCGCTTACCGTGCCGGTGCGCATCGTGCAGAGCAACGACTTCATCCGCAGCGGGCTGGACGCGCTGACGACCGCGAACGACGCCTTTGAGACTGTCGGCTCGTTTCTCGGCGAGGCCATCGGTTCGGCCCGCGGCATCTCGTCCGTTTCTGAGAACACCTTCCTCTCGGCGCTGGACGGCTCCGGTCTTTACTTCGCCTTCGCCTGCGACCTGCCGCTTGAGGTCCTCTCCGCGCGGCTGGGCGTGCAGTCCCCCACCGCGCGGCAGCTCGACGTGTGCCGCTGCCTTCTGAGCCTTGACGGCGAGGACACAGCCACGCTGTACCTGCAGGACACGAAGCAGGGCGTCTACCGCTTTTCGACCGCGGTGAGCGCCGCGTCAGTCAAGGATTACCTTGAATCGCAGGACGGCGGCAACGCCGACTTTGCCCGCTCGCTCGGCGAGGGATACGCCTCTCTTTCGCCCTACACGCTCGTATTCGACAGCGTGAGCGTGCGCCGTGAGCTTTCCGCCGCGAACGCCCTGAGCGATTACCCCTCGGAGGAGCTGCTGCGCCGCGCCGAGTTCAACCCCCACACGAAGGACCGCTACGTCGAATCCTCCGGCACGGAGGTCGTCATCGAGGGCCAGCGCAAGCTCTACCTTCATCCGGACGGTATGCTCTCCTACAGCGGCGGAGCGGCGGAGGACAGCTCCCTCTTTGCCGTCGCCGCGGCGGACGCCGCGCACATCTCCCGCGCCGAGCTCTGCGCCGCCGCGCGCGGTCTGGTCGGCGCGCTCACGCAGGGCCGCATCGGTGATGCCGCGCTTTTCCTCAGCGGCATTGCGTCCGACGACGACGGCGTGACTGTTTTCTTCGACTATATGGCCGGCGGCACGCCCATCCGCTTTGCCGACGGCTCCCACGCTGCCGAGGTCCGCATCGAGGGGCAGAGCATCACCGCTTTCTCCCTGCGCCTGCGGCGCTACACGCTCACCGAGCGTGATTCCCTGCTGCTGCCGCTCGCGCTCTCGCGCGCCATCGCGCAGCGCTATCCCGGCTGTGAGCTGACCGTCGCCTACATCGATTCCTACGGCGAAAGCGTCGGCGCGAGCTGGATCGCCGACTGATCTCTTTCGGAAAGGAGGACGCCCATGAACACCGCACGGCTCAAGAACATCGTCATTCTCATCCTGCTGCTCGCCAACGCCTTTCTGCTCGTCCTCCTCTTCTCACGCCGCGCGGAGGAAAACGCCGCGCACGAGCGCTCCGTCGCGCAGCTCACCGCGCTCCTTAACGCCGACGGCATCGCCTTCGACAGCGCGCTGCTCGACGGTCTGCCCGACACGGTGCTGAGCGTTCAGCCCGCGCGCGACCTCGCTGCCGAGCAGGCGCTTGCCGAGGGCATCATCGGCTCCGTCACCTCCATCGACTCCGGCGGCGGCATCTACCGCTACTACAGCTCCGACGGACTCAACAGCGGCTCCTGCCTCATCCGCTCCGGCGGCGCGCTGGAGGCCGCCGTCAGCCGCGCGGTGGACGATCCCGCGGAATTCTGCGCCGACCTCTGCGTCCCCCTCGGCTACCGCACCTTTGATGTCCTCAGCGACGGCGCGCGCACGGTCGTCACCGCCTCGCGCTTCGTCGGCGAGCTGGAGGTCTGCAACGCCTCGCTCATCTTCACCTTCTCCGGCAGCACCCTCACCACGGTCACCGGCACCTTTCTCCCGCCCATCGACACGAGCGAGAGCGGCGAAACGGCGCTCGACGCCGTGACCGCCCTGGTCCGCTTTCTCGACTACCGCAACGCCTCCGGCGCGGTGTGTACCGGGATCACCTGGCTCTCCGCAGGCTACCTGGTGCAGAGCACGACCTCCGCGCCGCTCCAGCTCGTGCCCGTGCTGCGCGTGGACACCGACGTTTACAGTTATTATGTCAACATCGTTTCCGGCGAGGTCTCCCGCGTTTCGGCATAAAAATGCGTTTGTTCTGCAAGATAAATCAAAAAGAAAAGGGATTGCTTTTTCCGGATTTTCTGGTATACTGTAGCTGTATTATGTGAATACTATCGGCGTATGGCATCCGGAGCGCATCGCGCCCGCGCCGCACGGCCGCTTTTCTTCCTGTGAAATATTGAAGCAATGAGGTGTCCTCATGACCAAGTATATCGTTCAGGGCGGCTCTCCGCTCTTCGGCGAAGTCCATATCAGCGGCGCGAAAAACGCCGCTGTTGCTATCCTGCCCGCCGCCCTTCTGGTGGACGGCGTGTGCCGCATCGAGAATATCCCCCAGATCAGCGACGTGACCGTGCTGCTGAAAATCCTCGAGCAGCTCGGTGCGAAGGTCCGCGTGCTCAACCGCAGCGACGTGGAGCTTGACTGCCGCCACATCGTCACCACCCGCGCCCCGCAGGAGCTGGCGCACAAGCTGCGCGCGAGCTACTATCTCATCGGCGCACTGCTCGGCCGCTTCGGCGAGGCCGAGGTCTCCATGCCCGGCGGCTGCAACTTCGGCGGCACCCGCCCCATCGACCAGCATGTCAAGGGCTTTGCCGCCATGGGTGCGACCGTGCGCGAGGGCGACTACATCTGCGCCGCCGCCGAGGGCGGGCGCATGAGGGGCGCGAACATCTATCTCGACGTGGTCTCCGTCGGCGCGACCATGAACATCATGATGGCCGCGGCTCTGGCAGACGGCACGACCGTCATCGAAAATGCGGCGAAGGAGCCGCACATCGTCGATCTCGCCAACTTCCTCAACTCCATGGGCGCGGACGTCAAGGGCGCCGGCACCGACACCATCCGCGTCGCGGGTGTGGAGCGCCTGCACGGCGGCGCCTACGCCATCATCCCCGACCAGATCGAGGCAGGCACCTACATGGCGGCGGTCGCCGCCACCGGCGGGCAGATCCGCGTGCGCGGCATCATCCCTAAGCACATGGACTGCATCACCGCAAAGCTGCAGGAGATGGGCGTGGAGGTCGAGGAGCAGGACGACGATCTGATCGTCCGCCGCAGCGGCGAGCTGCGCCACGCCAATGTCAAAACGCTGCCCTACCCCGGCTTCCCGACGGATATGCAGCCGCAGATCACCACCGTGCTCGCGCTGGCGAGCGGCACCAGCACCGTCACCGAAGGCGTGTGGGACAGCCGCTACCGCTACGTCGGCGAGCTCACGCGCATGGGCGCGCAGATCCGCGTCGAGGGCCGCACCGCCATCGTCGAGGGCGTGGAAAAGCTCACCCCCGCCAACATTCAAGCCTACGATCTGCGCGCGGGAGCCGCCATGCTCATCGCCGCGCTCGCTGCGGACGGCGTGAGCGAGATCACAAACGTGCAGTATATCGAGCGCGGGTATGAGGACATCATCGGCAAGCTCCGCGCCCTCGGCGCGAAGATCGACTGCGTGGAGGAGAACGACGAGCCGCCCATCCGCCAGATCGGCTGAACCGCAAAAGGAAAAGCACCGACCTTCGTCGGTGCTTTTTTGTCGGCAGATCGTCTCAGCCCACCAGATAGCCCACGCCCATAATGAGGTAGAGCGGGCCGAAGCAGTAGGGCATGAACAGCTCGTTGTGCGGGATCTTGACCTTGAAGCAGTCCGTCAACACCATGATCTCGCAAATGTAGGCGATGGCGCCGAAGAGATAGCCCACCGCGCGGAGGATCGGGTAGCGGTTGGAGGCAAAGGACAGCAGGAACAATATCGCCGCCAGCAGGACCATCGCATTGCGGAAACGCAGCGCGATCTGCGCAGGCGTACTCTTTCCTTTGCCGACCAGCAGATCCTCTTCGCCCCAGAATTTCTCCAGCGCGGATTCGACTTCCCGGTACTTATCCTGTGGTTCCATCATAATGGCCCCGCCCCCTTTCCAAAATTTAGTCAACAGCTCATTCCGTTTTGTTATTTTTAGTATACCGAAAAACGATGTTGTTGTAAAGAAGTTGTTAAGAATTAATATGTAAAAAATTTGCGGCGTCTTTACGCAGGATATGTGCAACTTGCACTACTTTTTCTTTTGACTATTCCCCTGCGCTGTGGTATTCTTGGGAGTAGATCAGATAAAGGACCGTTTCCCATGGAATTTTACACGCTTGCCAGCGGTTCGAGCGGCAACTGCTCGCTCGTGTGCGCGGGCGACACGCTGCTGCTCATCGACGCGGGCATCTCCTGCCGCCGCATCGAGCAGTCCCTCCGCGCGCTGGGGCGGACGCTCGGCGACCTGACCGCCGTATTCATCACGCACGAGCACGCCGACCACGTCGGCGGCCTCGCCACACTCAGCAAAAAAAGCGCTGCCCCGGTCTATGTCACGCGCGGCGTATCCCATATCCTCACCTGTCCCGTCGTCGCCTTCACCGCGGGCGACACGCTTGAATTCGCGGGCTGCACCGTGCGCTCGTTCTCCACCTCGCACGACGCCGTGGATCCCGTCGGCTACCGCGTCGACGCTCCCGACGGCTCGCTCGGCATCCTGACCGACACCGGCTTCGTCACCGACGCGGCGCGCGAATCGCTCGCAGGCGTGGATACGCTCCTGCTCGAAGCCAATCACGACGTGGAAACGCTGCAATACGGCCCCTACCCCTATTTCCTCAAGCGCCGCATCCTCGGCGACGGGGGGCATCTGTCCAACGACGCGGCGGCGGAATTTGCGCGGCTTGCCGTGCAAAGCGGCACGCGCGACATCCTGCTCGCGCACCTTTCCAAGGAGAACAACACGCCCGAGCTGGCAGAGTACGCCGTCGCCCGCGCGCTGCAGTCCGCGGGACTTTCCGTGCGGCTCGGCGTCGCGCCGCGCGACACCATGAGCGAGGTACATCTATGCAGAAGGTCACCGTCCTTTGCGTCGGCAAACTGAAGGAGGCGTTCTACGCGGCAGCCGTCGCGGAGTATCAAAAACGTCTCCAGCGCCACTGCAAGCTGGAGATCGTGGAGCTGCCGGAGCAGAAGCTCCCCGAGTCGCCCGCCCCCGCCGAGATCGACCAGGCGCTCGCCAGGGAGGCCGCGCTCATCGAGGAAAAGCTCCCCAAGGGCGGCGCGGTCATCGCCCTGTGCATCGAGGGCACGGAGCTGAGCAGCGAAGCCCTCTCGAAAAAGCTGGCGCAGCTCGCCTCCGCGGGCGCCTCGCAGCTGACCTTTCTCATCGGCGGCAGCTTCGGCCTGCACCCGCGCGTGAAGCAGCGCGCCGACCTGCGCCTTTCCATGTCGCCCATGACCTTCCCGCACCATCTGGCGCGGGTGATGCTGCTCGAGCAGATCTACCGCGCGTACCAGATCGACGCCGGCACGCGCTATCATAAGTAAGGAGGAAGCACCATGTCCTTTCCCAAGCTGAGCTGGGGCCGTGAAAAGCACGACCTCGCTGACCGCTGGCCCAAGGGGCCGGACGGCACGCCCGAAAAACCCGCCTTTCTTGCCGACTCGACCGAGGAGGACAACGCCGCGGGCATGACCGTTGAAATGCTGCGCGCCTACGGCATCCCCGTGATGAAAAAGTACGACGACAAGGACGGCACGCTCGGCAAGGTCCTGTTCGGCACGCCGAGCGGCGGCGTGGGGCTGTATGTACCCGAAAGTATGCTCGAGGACGCGAGGAATCTTCTCGCGCCCATGGAGGAATCAACCCGGAATGAGGAGGAATCGTAATGGATTATCGCAAGGAATATGAAAAGTGGCTCGCCTCCCCCGCGCTGAGCGAGGACGAGCGCGCTGAGCTCAGGGCGCTCGAGGGCAACGACAAGGAGATCAAGGCCCGCTTCTACGGCCCGCTCGAGTTCGGCACCGCAGGTCTGCGCGGCACGATGTACACGGGCCTGCACAACATGAACCGCCACGTCATCCGCTGGGCGACGCAGGGCTTTGCCAACGTCATCCGCGCCGAGGGTACGGAGGCGATGCAAAAGGGCGTCGCCGTGTGCATGGACTGCCGCAACCACTCCGCCGAATTTGCCCGCGAGACCGCCTGCGTCATGGCAGCCAACGGCATCCATGTGCGGCTCTTTGAGTCCCTGCGCCCCACGCCCGAGCTTTCCTTTGCCGTGCGCGAGTACGGCTGTCAGGCGGGCGTGAACGTCACCGCCAGCCACAATCCCAAGGAGTACAACGGCTACAAGGTCTACTGGGCGGACGGCGCGCAGCTGCCGCCGCAGCACGCCGCCGCCATTGCCGACGAGCTGACGCGGATCGACATTTTCACCGGTGTTCAGTCGATGGACTACGAGCAGGCTTTGGCCGAGGGTAGGATCGAGCTGCTCGGCGAGGATTGCGACCGCCGCTTCATGGCGAACGTCATGGGCATGGTCAACGACTATGAGACCGTGAAAAAGGTCGCGGACGACTTCGGTCTCGTCTACACGCCGTTCCACGGCTGCGGCTACAAGCTGGTGCCCGAGGCGCTCACAAGGCTCGGCATCAAGCACCTCTACTGTGAGCCGAAGCAGATGGTCATTGACGGCGATTTCCCCACCGTCGTCTCCCCCAACCCCGAAAACCCCGAGGGCTTTTATCTCGCGATCGACCTCGCCAAGGAAAAGAACGTTGACTTCATCCTCGGCACCGATCCCGACAGCGACCGCGTGGGCATCATGGTGCTCAACAAGGCGGGTGAGTTCGAGCCCGTTACCGGCAACCAGACCGGCGTGCTGCTGCTCGACTACCTCATCGGCGCGATGAAGCGCGCCGGAAAGCTCCCCGAAAAGCCCGCCGCGCTCAAGACCATCGTGACGACCGAAATGGCGCGCGCCGTCGCCGAGGCCAACGGTCTCGACTGCTACGACACCTTCACCGGCTTCAAGTTCATGGCGGAGAAGATGAACGAGCTGGAGAGCGCGGGCAAAAACACCGTCATCTTCTCCTATGAGGAGAGCTACGGCTACATGATCGGCCACTACGTCCGCGACAAGGACGCCGTCACCGCCTCCCTGCTCCTCACCGAGATGGCGGCATGGTACCACGCGCAGGGCATGACGCTCCTCGACGCGCTGCGATCCCTCTACGAAAAGTACGGCTGGTACGGCGAAAAGACGCACAACCTCGTCATGCCCGGCCTCGACGGTCTTGAGAAAATGGCGGCGCTCATGCAGTCGCTGCGCGCGCAGCCTCCGGTTGAGATCGGCGGCGTAGCGGTCGCGCAGTACAAGGACTATTCCGATGGTACGGTGCGCGACGCCGCGACCGGCGCGGTCACGCCGATGCCGCTCTCCGGCTCGAACGTCCTGCGCTTTGAGCTGACCGACGGCTCGCACATCGTCGTCCGGCCCAGCGGCACGGAGCCGAAGATCAAGGTCTATATCCTCACCAAGGGCGCGGACGCCGCGGAGCGCGACGCGAACCTCGAAAAATACAGCGCGTGGGTCAAGACCCTCGCCTGACCGCACAGCCACATACTGCAAACGGAGGGCGGCGCAAAACGCCGCCCTCTTTTTTGAAAGGAAGATACTCCCTATGGCCTCGCTCGCCCTCTACTGGTCGGTCATGATCGCCTGCTACCTGCTCGCCTCGCGCCTGCGCCGCTACGCCGACCGCCTCGGCTTTGTCAATACGCTGCTGAGCGTCAGCGTCTACGCGCTCGTTTTCGTGATGGGTCTGCGCATGGGCGCGAACCGCGAGGTGACGGACAACCTCGGCGTCATCGGCGTGCAGGCGCTGCTCGTCACCGTGTTGACGATGGCGTTCAGTATGCTCGGCGCGTTCGCCGTGCGCCGTGCGCTGCACATCGACCGCAATGCTCTGCCCCGCGGCGCGGAGAAAACGGCGGCGGTGCCGTCCGCTGCCGCACACGCGGACGCCTCCGGCTCCAAAACCTCGCTCATCATCTTCGCGATGGTCGCGGCGGGGATGCTGCTCGGCTATTTTGTCGTTCCGCGCGTCACCGACCCGGACGCCTTTCAGGCCGTGTCCGGCAGCTGGCTCGTCGTCGGACTGTGCCTGCTGCTCGCCTTCGTCGGCTTCGGCATGGGGCTGGAGGGCAAGCTCAAAGCCATGCTGCGCGGCGCGGGACTCGGCATCGTTCTCGTGCCGCTGGCGATGGTCGCCGGCTCGCTGCTCGCGGGCGTGGTCTACTCGTTCCTCTCCCCCATGACGCTGCGGGAGGGACTCGCCATCAGCGCGGGCTTCGGCTGGTACACGCTCGCGCCGAGCGTCATTTCCGGCGCGGGCCACGCGGTCGCAGGCGCGGTGTCGTTCCTGCACAACGTGCTGCGCGAAACGCTCGGCATCATTCTCCTCCCGCTCGCCGCCTCGAAGATCGGCTGCATCGAGGCCGTCACGCTGCCCGGAACGTGCGCGATGGACGTATGCCTGCCCATCGTCGAGCGCTCCTGCAGCGCCGAGACGCTGCCCTACTCGTTCACGACCGGCATGGCAGCCTGTCTTTTCTCCGCGCTGCTCGTGCCGCTCATCATGGGCGCATAGCGCCCTTCCCTTCATAAAGAAACCGCTTGACCGAGATCGGTCAAGCGGTTTTTCTTTAGTCCTTCCTGCACTCGGCGGTGATCTCCTCGCGCAGCGCGGCGAGCTGCGGGCTCGTCAGGTCGCGCGGATACGGCAGCTCCAGCTCCCACACACGCACCGAGCTGTCCGCGTGCAGCACGACGATCTTCTGCGCGAGCAGCAGCGCCTCGTCAAGCTGATGCGTCACGAGCAGAATGGTCTTTTGCAGCTCCTTCTGAATGTCCAGCAGCTCCGCTTGCAGCTCGCCGCGCGTGATGAAGTCGAGCGAGGCGAACGGCTCGTCCATCAGCAGCACCTGCGCCTGACTGGCGAGCACGCGGGCAAGCCCGAGCCGCTGGCGCATCCCGGTGGACAGCTCCACGGGCGTCATGTCGGCGTAATCCTCCAGCCGCACGAGCTTCACGAGCTTCTTCGCCAGCTCCAGCCGCTCCTCGGGCGTGCGGCCCGCGCCCGCCGCCATGGCAACGTTGCGTTCCACCGACGTCCAGGTGATCACATAGGGATCGGGCGAGAGCAGCGCGCAGCGCCAGCCCTCCGGCATCACGATCTCGCCGGAGTCGGGTGCGTCCTTCGTTCCGTCGATGAGCCGCAGCAGCGTGCTCTTTCCGCAGCCGCTGCGCCCTAAGATCGCCGTGAGCTTCCCCGCGGGAAAATCGACCGACACACCGTGGAGCACGGTGCGCGTCGTCGAGGGGCGCTTCGCGCCGTTGAGAATGATGTCGGTGCTCTGCGTGGTGTAGGTCTTGACAAGGTTTTTCACCTGAATGCCGTTCATTGCGTTCTCCCCTTCGCTTGGCAGAAGAATACCGTTGACCGGGAGGAGGCTAAACCGCCGGCCAACGGTAATTTTAACAGGTCATGCCCTGTTTTTCAACAAAAAAGAAGCGGAAAGCCGTCAGGAAAGCAGCAGCTTGTCGTTCGCCTCGGTCGAGCCGCTGGCGCTGGAGAAGAGCGCGAGCAGGTCGGGCACGGTCAGCTTTTTCTTTTCCTCGCCGGAGATGTCCACCACCACGCGGCCCGCGTCCATCATGATGAGGCGGTTGCCGTGCGCGATGGCGTCCTTCATGTTGTGCGTGATCATCAGCGTTGTGAGCCGATTCTCCTGCACGATCTGGTCGGAGAGCGCGAGCACCTTGGCGGCCGTCTTGGGGTCGAGCGCCGCGGTGTGCTCGTCGAGCAGCAGCAGCTTCGGCTGCTTGAGCGAGGCCATCAGCAGCGTCAGCGCCTGACGCTGACCGCCGGAGAGCAGGCCGACCTTGCTCGTCAGGCGGTCCTCCAGACCGAGGTCGAGGGTACGCAGCAGCTCCTTGTAGTCCGCGCGCTCAAGCGGCGTGATGCCCCACTTGAGGCCGCGGCGCTGCCCGCGCCGGGCGGCGAGCGCCAGATTCTCCTCGATCATCATGGTCGGGGCGGTGCCCATCATCGGATCCTGGAACACGCGCCCGAGCAGCGCGGCGCGCTTGTGCTCGGGCAGCTTGGTGACATCCTGCCCGTCGATGAGGATGGAGCCGGAGTCCACCGGAAACACGCCCGCGATGGCGTTGAGCATCGTGGACTTGCCCGCGCCGTTGCCGCCGATGACGGTGACGAAATCGCCGTCGGCGAGCGTCAGGCTCAGGTCGTTGAGCGCCGTTTTGGCGTTGATGGTGCCGGGGTTGAAGGTCTTGCAGATGTTCTTGAGCTCAAGCATGGTGCGCGCCTCCCTTCTGTGCCTTGCCGTGGAACGCCTTGCCCTTCCAGTACGGAATGGCGAGGAACACCGCCACGATCAGCGCCGTGACGAGCTTGAGATCGTTGGTGTTCAGACCGAGTTGGAGCGCGGCCTGCAGCACGATGTAGTAAAGGATCGCGCCGATGGAAACGGCAAAGAGCCGAAGGCCGAAGTTGATGAAGATCTTGCCGAACACGACCTCGCCGATGATGACGGCGGCAAGGCCGATGACGATGGCGCCGCGGCCCATCTGCACGTCGCTCGAGCCCTGATACTGGGCGAGCAGCGCGCCGGAGAGCGCGACCAGTCCGTTGGAGAGCATCAGCCCGAGCACCACGTTGGCGCTGGTGTCGATGCCCTGCGCGCGGGCCATGTTCTGGTTCGCACCGGTGGCGCGGATGGAGCAGCCCTTCTCCGTGCCGAAGAACCAGTAGAGCAGCGCGATCACCGCGGCGGTGAAGAGCAGCAGCAGCGGCAGCGGATTTTTCGTCAGCAGCTCGCCCACGGGCGAGAACGTGCGCACATAGCGCTGGGAAACGAGCAGGTCGTACTTATCCACGCTGACCGCCTGATTCGCCTTGCTCTCCATGATGCGCAGGTTGACCGAGTAGAGCGAGAGCTGCGTGAGGATACCGGCAAGGATGGCGGGAATGCCGCACTTCGTGTGAAAAAGACCCGTGACAAGACCCGCCAGCATACCGGCGAGCATCGCGCACAAAAGCGCCGGCCACGGGCTCACGCCCGCGCGAATGAGCATCACGCAGACCGCGCCGCCGGTGGCAAGCGAGCCGTCCACCGTCAGATCCGCCACGTCAAGGATGCGGTAGGTGATGTATACGCCGATCGCCATGATGCCCCAGATCAGGCCCTGGGCGACTGCGCCGGGCAGCGCGTTGAGCAGAGACGTCAGGAAACTCATTGTTCTTTTCCTCCAAACACTTCGTTATGGGAGAGGGGCGGCGCCCCTCTCCCATCGGGGATATTCCGCTTACTCCGCGATGGCGGTGTAGCCCTCCAGCGGAGTGATGCCGAGCGTCTCGCACATGGAGGCGTTGTACTTCGGCGTTGCGGTGGTGAATTCGATGGGCATGGTGGAGATATCCGCCTCGCCGGTCAGGATCTTAGCGGCCATCTTGCCGGTGGTCATGCCGAGATCGTAGTAGCTGATGGACAGGGTCGCCACACCGCAGCCCTTGCAGATGCCCTCCTCACCGGCGATGACCGGGGTCTTGGCGGGAACGGTGACGTTGGCGATCGCCTCGGTGTTGGAGGCGGCGATGTTATCGGTGGGAACGTAGATCACATCGGCCCAGTCGCAGGCAGCCTGCGTAACAGAGGAAACGTCGTTGGTGTCGGTGAAGGCAAATTCCTTGGTCTCAATGCCCTTGGCGGACAGGTTCTTGGCGACCTCCTCGATCTGGTAACGGGAGTTCGGCTCGGCGGAGCAGAACAGCAGGCCAACCTTCTGCGTCTCGGGGAACCACTCGGTGATCATGTCCGCCTGCTTGCTCAGGTCGGCCAGATCGCTCGTGCCGGAGACGTTGCCGCCCACGGTGCCGGAGAAATCGTCAATGTCCAGCGCCACGCCGTAGGCGGTGATGGAGGTGCCGAGAACGGGGATATCGCTCGTCGCGGAGGCCGCCGCCTGCAGCGCGGCGGTCGCGTTCGCCATGATGAGGTCCACGCCCTCGGAGACAAAGCCGTTGACGATGGTGGCGCAGCTGTTGGAATCGCCGGAGGCGTTCTTCTCCTCAAACTTGACCTGACCGGGCAGCGCCTCGTTCAGCGCGTCAATGAAGCCCTGGGTCGCGGCGTCAAGCGCCTCATGCTGCACGAGCTGGCAGATGCCGACGGTGTAGGTCGCGGCGTCGCCGCTCGGCTCGGCGGGATCGGTGGTATCGGGGGTATCAGCCTTCTGGCCGCAGGCGGCGAGGCTGAGACACATCGCTGCGGAAAGCAGCATGGCGATCAGTTTCTTTTTCATGGTACTTCTCCTTTTCATTTGAACAAATTAAAGAGCGGTCCCGTCCGTCGGACGAAACCGCTTTGCTCACATTCCTGTGCAAATGCGTTTTCTTCTCATCGACGGCTCCGGGAGGGCGTGCCGAAATAGCGGCCCGCAAAGCGGAACGCGAAAAAGAAAAAGGAATAGCGGCTCAGCATTGCGGATCTCCCTTCCGTCCGCCCCGTGGGGCAAACTCATTTGATGTTCGGAGTATATTCCTTTAGAGCTTTAAAGTCAAGAGGTAAATATCTGCAAATCCGCACAATTTCATCGCTATATTTTGTGCAATATGGCAAGGTGCAGTTTTCTTCCTCCTACCGCTGCGGCGGAAAGGACTTGCATCCTGCGCGCGGCTTGCATATACTATAGGAAAAACACCCGCACGGGAGGCAAAGGGCATGAAAAAGTGCATCGTGATCTCCGATTCCTTCAAGGGCTCGCTGCCGAGCCGCGACATCTGCGCCATCGCGCGCGAGCGTATCCCGCTCTTCTTTCCCGCCTGCGAGGTCCGCGCGCTGAACGTGGCGGACGGCGGCGAGGGGACGGTGGATTGCTTCCTCGATTCCTGCGGCGGCGAGCGCGTGCTCGTCTCCGGCGTGCAAAATCCCTACGGCGAGCCGATCGACGCAGTCTACGGCCTGCTGCCGGATGGCACGGCGGTCATTGAAATGGCCGCGGCGGCGGGACTCCCGCTCGTCGCGGGGCGCAAAAACCCCTGCGTCACCACGACCTACGGCGTCGGACAGCTCATCGCCGACGCGCTCGCGCGCGGCGCGCGGCGCATCGTGCTCGGTCTCGGCGGCAGCGCCACGAACGACGGCGGCTGCGGCTGCGCCGCGGCATTGGGCGTCCGCTTCACGGACGCGGGCGGCAGTGCCTTCGTTCCTGTCGGCGCGACGCTCGGCCGCATCGCGCACATCGACGCCTCCGCCGCGCGCGAAAGGCTTCACGGTGTGCGCGTGATCGCCATGTGCGACATCACCAATCCCATGCACGGCCATAGCGGCGCGGCACACATCTTTGCGCCGCAGAAGGGCGCGGACGAGGCAGCCGTGCGCGAGCTGGACCGTCAGCTCCGCGCGTTGGACAAGACCTTCCGCCGCGAGCTGAACGCCTCGGTCGCCATGCTCCCCGGAGCCGGCGCGGCGGGCGCGTTCGGCGCGGGCTGCGTCGCTCTGCTGGGCGCGGAACTGCGCCGCGGCATCGAGGTCGTGCTCGACGTGGTGGGCTTCGACGCCCTGCTCGCAGACGCCGACCTCGTCATCACCGGCGAGGGCCGCATCGACGCGCAGAGCACCCACGGCAAGGTCGTGGGCGGCGTGGCGCGCCGCGCTCACGCGCGGGGCGTGCCCGTTTTTGCCATCGTCGGCGATGTGGGCGACGACGCCTACGGAGCCTACGACGTCGGCGTCAGCGCCATTTTCAGCATCAACCGTCTGGCTGTCCCGCGCGACGAGGCCAAGGCCCGCAGCCACATCGACTACACCCACACGCTCGACGATCTTCTGCGCTGCATCCGCGCCGCCGAGCAGTTCAAACGATAAAGGAGGACTCCCGCCATGCGCATCGCCGTTCCCGTATCCAACGACCGGACCGCCGAAACCCTGTCCGGCATCGAGGGCTTCCAGTTTTTTGAGGACGATCACGGCCGCATCGTCCGCCGCTTCTTCGTCCCCCGCGCGGGCGAGGGCGTCGCTGCCGCGGTCGCCCAGCTCGAGCCGTACGGCGTGGACGCGCTCGTCTGCGGCGCGCTGCCCGGAGACGAGCGGCTCGAGACCGCCGCCGCGGGCATCCTGCTCTTCCCCACCTTCTCCGGCACGCCGGAGGAAGCGGCGCTCGCCTTTTTGGGCGGCACGGTCGCCCGCGACCTGAACAACAAATGCAACGCCTGCGGCTTTCAGTCCTCCTGCTCGCTGAGCGGCAAGGGCGGCTGCGGCAGAGACTGACGCAAAAAAAAGCGTTCCGCATCGCGGAACGCTTTTTTCCTATTCTCCTCAGGTGCGGCTCAGGCTGCCGGAGGTCACCTCGACCGGCGGCTTGGTGGAAAGATAATCCGAGCTGATCCAGCCGAACTTGCTGCCGACGGAAACGAAGGTCCAGTTGCCCTCCTTTGCCGCAGCCTTGACCTTTGTGCCCCGGTCGACGAGCTGGACCTTACCGTAGCTCGTGCTCGGGCCGCTGCGCAGGTTCACACCGGCGGTGGTGTAGTAGGACGCATACTCATTGAACACCTTCTCGGGCAGCACCGTGACCTCGCTGTGACCCGTGAGGTCCAGCCAGCCGACCTTCCTCTTGCTGTCGCTCACGCTCGTATCCGGCTTCTTCGTCTCGTTCGGATCGACCGCGGGCGTATCCTCGCCGGGGAGCTTTTCGTCCGGCTCATTCGCGGCATCCTCCGCGGCCTTCTTTTCTTCCTCCAGCTTCTTGACCTGCTCCTGCAGCTCCTCGATCTGCGTCTCGGCGCCCTTCGCCGCCTTCTGCGCCGCGCCGAGCTTCGCGCCCAGCACGATCACCACGATCAGCAGCACGAACACCGCCGCGACCAGGCATAAAAACATCACATACAGCGGATTGCGCTTCGGCGCACTGTGATTCACACGACGACCTTCCATGGAAAAGCCCTCCTTATCTTCTCTTTATTATCTTATTGTACCGAACCGGGACGTATTATGTCAAGCGTTTGATAGCTTAGACGCAAAAAATTGACAAAAAGTTCCCAAAATTTTATACTGAAGAAAACGTTTTGGAAGGAGGGCAAACGTCATGGCGCTGTGCAGACGCATTTCCTATCTCTATGCCCTTGCCCTGCTCACGGTCTACGCGCTCTTTCTTCCCCTCGGCGGCTACGAGCGCATGATGGAGGGCAAGTACCGCGCCTTCCTGCTGCTCTCGCTGGGCTACGTCCTCGCGATGACGGCGCTCGGCGCGTGGAAAGCCGTCCGCTGGCGCGAGCCGATGTGCCTTGCCGCGCTCGCCTATTTCGCGCTCACCGCGCTCAGCGCGGCACTCTCGCCCTACGGCACGGCGGTGCTGCTCGGCGGCACGCGCCGGGACGGACTTCTGACCGCCGCGCTCTACGCTGCCGCCTTTCTGCTCCTCGCGCGGCATCTGCGGCCTGACCGCCGGCTGCTCTATGCCGCGGCGGCCTCCGCCGCGCTGTGCGATCTTCTCGTGCTCGTCCAGCTCACGGGGCGAAATCCCCTTTGGCTCTACCCCACGGGGCTGAACTACTTTGACGGCGACGTCGCCTACTCCGGCTTCTACGCCGGCGCCGCCGGCAACATCGACTTCACCGCCTTTCTTCTCGCGCTCTGCGCCGCGGCGATGGCGGCGGCGCTCGTGCGCGGCTGGTCCGGATGGCTGCTCGTGCCGCTCGCGCTGACGGTGTGGACGCTCTGGCAGCTGCGCGTCGCCGCCGCGCTGCTCGGTCTCGCGGTCACGGCGGTGCTCGGGCTGCCGCTGCTGTTCCCGCGACGGCGGCGGGCGATGTGGGCGCTGACACTCCTGCTCACCGCGGCGGCGTTCGCCCTTATCTGGTTCTTTCCCGGCGACGGCGGCACGCTCTCCGAGCTGCACCGGCTGCTGCACGGCGACGTCGATCTGACCTTCGGCTCGTCGCGGCTCCTGATCTGGCGCTCCCTCCTGCCGCTCATCGCGGAGCGACCGCTGCTCGGCGGCGGCTGCGGGACGCTGTACCTGCGCGATGTCCCGCCGTTCTACTGGCAGCACGGCGGCGAGACCACCTACTTCGCCGTCACGAGCGCGCACAACGAATACCTCGGCGTCCTCGTCGATCAGGGCGCGTTGGCGCTGCTTGCGTTCCTCGCGCTGCTTGCGCTCGCGCTTTGGCGCGCGTACCGCCATGCGGAAAGCGACCGCTGCGCGGTCGCGGGCGCGGCGCTGCTCTGCTACGCGGTGACGGCGTTTTTCTCCGTCGCCTGCTGCATCACAGGCGTCTACCTCTGGCTGCTGCTCGCCATGCTCGCACCGAAGGAACGATAGAAAACGAGAGGAAAGTCCCACGACTCTCCTCTCGTTTTTTCACTTCTTGAGCGTCAGGCGGAAGTCCCCGCCCTCACTCGCGCAGGACACGGTGTAGCCCTGCTTCTCCCCGAAGCGGGTCACGTTCTCCACGCAGGTCTGGCTGTCCACCAGCACATCGAGCGTGTCGGGCGCGTTCTTCTTGACCTCGTTCTGCACCATCACCACAGGCATGGGGCAGGAGTAGCCTCTTGCGTCGATCATTTCGTTGCCTCCTTTTTGGGCATATTCCACAGGGCGATCACCAGCAGCACGACCAGGCCGACGATCACGGCGACCTTGCCCGCAGTGGAGATGCCGCCGACCACGAGCTGACCGGCCTCGTTCTTGCTGTCGGGGTTGCCGGCGAGGCCGAAGTTGTGCGCGAGAGCCGCGCCGACGATCATACCGAACACGGTCACGGCGCTGTCGCCGTTGCCCTGCGCCGCCAGGATGAGCTGACGCAGCGGGCAGCCGCCGAGCAGCACGCTGCCCCAGCCGACGAGCACCATGCCCAGCAGGTTCCAGACGTGGGCGCTGTGGGCGATGGGCTGAAGCGCGAAGCCAAGGTTAAACTTATTCATGGCAAGATTGCCGACGAGCGTGACGACAAAAATCGCCGCGAAGCCGTAGAGCAGGTGGAAGTCCCCCAGCATCACGGCGTCGCGCAGACCGCCGACCATGCAAAGGCGGCTCTTCTGCGCCAGCGCGCCGACCACGAGCGCGACGATCAGCGCGATCCAGAACGGCGCGTGCATGGAGCCGGGGCCGGCCTCGGACGCCTTGAACAGCGCGGGTACGGTCAGCACGAGGATCAAAAGCGCCGCCATCACGGTCGGCAGCACGCTGCCCTCGGAGACGCTGACCTCGTAGGAGCGCTTAAGCGTGAAGCCGCGCTTGAGGCAGGCGATGCCGATGAGGATGCCGATAAAGAAGCCGATGAGACCGACGAGCGCGTTCAGGTCGCCGCCGCCGAGACGGAGCACCATACGCAGCGGGCAGCCGAGGAAGACGAGCGCGCCGATGACGACGAACGCGCCGATGACAAAGCGCAGCGCGGGCGACGAGCCGGCGCGGGCCTTGAACTCCTTGCCCGCCACGCTCATGAGGAACGCGCCGAGCACGAGGCCGATGATCTCCGGACGGACGTACTGCACCTTGGCAGCGCTGTGCAGGCCGCAGGCGCCCGCGGTGTCGCGCAGGAAGCAGGCGATGCAGAAGCCCATATTGGCGGGGTTGCCCATCGCCGTGAGAATGAGGGCGGCAAGGCCGACGGCCACGCCCGCGAGGACGACACCCCAATGGATCTTTTTCATTTTCTCTCCACTCCTTGTTCTTTCTCCCTCGTTATTCTTTGAGAAAGATATTGATGAACACAGTATAAAGTCTCCGTCAAAAAATGGCAAATGGATTTATCCGAAGAAAACGGTAATATCATCGGTTTTTCCGATGATATTACCGTCCTGTTTCCTATGGGTCTGTTTTTTCACAGCGTCAGCTCGTAAAAGCCCTCGACCTCCAGCCCCTCGCCGGCGGCAAGCGCCTCGAGCGCGGCGCGCCTGTCGATCTCGGCGCGCCATGCCATGCCGCAGTCCGCGGTCAGCGCGCGCGGCACCGGAATGAGCCGCCCCGCAAGGCCGCGCGCCGCGCAGAGCTTCTCCATGCCGATGGCGGCGGCGGTGGTGTGAAAGGTCACGACCAGCCACGTTTTTCTCTCTCTCATCGCGCCAGCTCCTCCACCGCGCGGATGGCCGCGTCGGTCTCCTCCTCGGTGTTGTACCAGCCGAAGCTGAAGCGCACCGCGCCCTGTCCCTCCGTGCCGAGCGCACGGTGCAGCCGCGGCGCGCAGTGCGCGCCCGAGCGCGTGGCGATGCCGTAGTCCTCCGCAAGCGCGTCGGCGACCTCGCCGGAGTCCAGGTCCGCGATGTTCAGTGCGACGACCGCTGTGCGCTCGTGCGTGAAGTCGCCGTAGACGGTCACGCCGGGGATGTCCCGCACGCCCTCATAGAAGCGGCGCATGAGCACCGTCTCGTGCGCACGGATGGTCTCCATGCCGGTCACCGCGATGAAGTCCAGCGCCGCGTCCAGTCCGGCGATGCCGTGGCCGTTGAGCGTTCCCGCCTCGAGCCGCACGGGCAGCTGCTCGGGCTGGCGCTCGGAGAAGGTCTGCACGCCCGTCCCGCCGACCTTCCACGGCAGGATGTCCGGGTCGCCGCGCAGGCACAGCCCGCCCGTTCCCTGCGGCCCCATGAGCGATTTGTGGCCCGTGAAGCAGAGCACGTCGATGTGCATCCGCTCCATGTCGATGGGCAGCACGCCCGCGCTCTGCGAGGCGTCCACCACAAGCAGCACGCCGTGCGCGTGCGCAAGCGCGCCCACGCGGGCAAGGTCCACCGCGTCGCCCGTCAGGTTCGAGGCGTGGGTGCAGACGATGGCGCGGGTCTCGGGACGGAGCAGGCGCTCAAGGTCCGCGTAGTCGATGCGCCCCTGCCGGTCTGCGGGCACGAAGTCCAGCGCCACGCCGCGCTCGTCGCGCAGGCGGTAGAGCGGACGGAGCACGGAGTTGTGCTCCAGATCGGTGGAGAGCACATGGTCGCCCGGGCGGACAAGCCCGTTGATGGTGATGTTCAGCGCCTCGGTCGAGTTGGCGGTGAAGACCACATGGTCGGGCCGCGGGCAGCCGAAGAGCGCCGCAAGCTTGCAGCGCGTGTTGTAGATCGTGCGCGAGGCGGTCAGCGCGCCCTCGTGCGTGCCGCGGGCGCTGTTGCCGAAGCTCCCCATCGCGCGCGCCACCGCGTCGATGACCTGCGGCGGCTTGCGAAGCGTGGTCGCGGCGTTGTCAAGATAGATCATGCGCACACCTCCCGTCCGTTGTTTCCCGACCATCATAGCACACCGCGCACGGTTTGAAAACGGCTTTTTCCGGCCGTCCGGCATTTTTCATCGTTTTTTCCGATGGAAAACGCCGAATTTTCCGTGAAAGCATTTGACAAACCACGCCGCGCTCTCTACAATAACATTTAGAAAGCCACAGAAGGAGGCCGTGCGATGGAACGTCTGAATCTCCGTCAGCTTGAGATCTTTTCCGCCGTCGTGGACGCCGGCAGCTTCACCGCCGCCGCGGAAAAGCTCTACCTTGCCCAGTCCACGGTGAGCGACAACGTCCGCGCGCTGGAGGAGCTGCTGCATCTCAAGCTCTTCCACCGCGAGTCCAAGCGGCGGCTGACGCTCACGCTTGAGGGCAAGCGCGTCTACCGCTACGCGCAGGACATCCTCGGCCGATGCAGCGCTCTGCTGCTCGACGTCGCGGTCGACAGCGCGCTCGAGCTGACGCTCGGCGCCTCCACTGTGCCGGCGCAGAGCCTTCTGCCGGGCTACATGGCGCGCTTCGCCCGGGAGAATCCCGCCTGCCGCTGCACACTCCTCTGCGGCGACAGCGCCGCGGTGCAGCAGATGCTGCTCAACGGCGACATCCACCTCGGCTTCGTCGGCAGCGCCGACGACCGGCAGGACCTCATTTACGAGCCGATCGCCGAGGACCGTCTGGTGCTCATCACGCCGAACACGCCGCGCTTCGCGGCGCTGAAAACGCAGGGCGTGCTCGGGCGCGAGCTGTTCCGCGAGCCATTCCTCTTCCGCGAGCGCGGGAGCGGCACGCAGAAGGTCATCGACAACTATCTCAGCGAGATCCGCCTCGATCCGCAGGTCATCCACACCGTGGCCTACGTCTCCGACCCCACCGTGCTGCAGCGGCTGGTCGCGGAGGGCACGGGCGTATCCATCCTCTCCGCACTCGCGGTGCAGGAGGCCGTCGCGGCGGGACAGCTCTTACAATTCGAGCTGGACGAAACGCCCGTGCGGCGCAGCATCTACATGGCCCGACGCCGGAAAAGCTCCATGAGCTCCCCCGCCCGCACCTTTGCCGAGCTGGTGCGCAAGCAGGCCAAGGCGTCCGTGTAACTTTACCATTTCACCACAGAAAGGAGGCAGACGGCAATGGATCAGAACCGCGAGCTTCGGCTCACGCAAATGACCTCCGCCGCCGGTTGAGCGGCAAAGCTGGGGCCGGGCGCCCTGTCGAAAATTTTAGAGGGTCTGCCTAATGTGTTTGACCCGCGGCTGCTGGTGGGCTACGACAGCAGCGACGATGCCTGTGTTTACAGCGTGTCGGACGACGTGGCCGTGATCGAAACGGTGGACTTCTTCACGCCCATCGTGGACGATCCCTACCTCTTCGGTCAGATCGCCGCGGCGAACGCGCTCTCAGACGTGTACGCCATGGGCGGCGTGCCGAAGCTGGCGATGAATCTGCTCTGCGTGCCGAGCTGCCTTCCGCTCGATACCGTCCGCGCCATTTTGGAGGGCGGGCACGACAAGGCCGTGGAGGCCGGCTGCGTCATCGCCGGCGGACACACCATTCAGGACGACGAGCCGAAATATGGTCTGTGCGTCACCGGCTTCGTCCACCCGCAGCACATCCTCAAAAACATCGGCGCGCAGCCGGGCGACGTGCTCGTGCTGACCAAGGCGCTCGGCGTCGGCGTCATCACCACCGCGCTCAAGGCCGCTCTTGCGGACGACAGCGCCCGCGATGCGGCGTATGCGAGCATGGCGGCGCTCAACGCGAAGGCCGCGCAGGCCGTGCGCGAGGTCGAAAACGTCCACGCCTGCACCGACGTGACCGGCTTCGGTCTGCTCGGGCACAGCTACGAGATGGCAAGCGGCTCGGGCGTCACCGTCCGGCTGCACGGCGCGGCGCTGCCGCTGCTGCCGCAGGCGGAGGAGCTGGCGGACATGGGCATCGTGCCGGGCGGCGCGTACCGCAACCGCGACTATGTAAAGCCGCACCTGCGCGTGCTCGACGGCGCACAGCGCGCGAGGCTCGACCTGGCCGCCGACCCGCAGACCTCGGGCGGACTGCTCGTGTCGCTTCCCCGCGCGGACGCGGAGGAGCTGCTCGAAAAGCTCCACGCCTTTGCGCCGTGGAGCGCCATCGTCGGCGAGGTGCTGCCGCAGGGCGAGAGCACTCTGGAATTTGACTGAACGGAAAAAGAGACGAAAGCCACGGCTTTCGTCTCTTTTTTCTCATAAATCCTGTTTTTTATGCTTCTTTGCCTCGCGCTCCTCGAGGAACTCTTTCGGCTCCGCTTCGGCGAGCGCTTTGGCGCGGCGCTCGAGCACCTCCCTGGGCTTGGCGGTGATCTCGCCCGCGGCGGTCAGCGCCTCCTTGGTCAGCAGCGGGCCGACCAGCTCGTAGATCAGCACGGAGAAGAGCACGATGTTGCGCACGAGCAGTCCGTCCGCCGCGCCCAGCGCCTGTGCGCTCACGCACATTCCCAGCGCCACGCCCGCCTGCGGCAGCAGCGTGATGCCGAGGTATTTGACCGTCTTTTCATCGCAGCCGACCGCCTTGGCGGAGAAGTGCGCGCCAAAGTATTTGCCCGCGCTGCGGAAGATGATATAAATGACGCCGATGAGCACCATCGTCAGCTCGCCGAACACCTCCAGCCGCAGCTCTGCGCCGCTGATGACGAAGAATACCGCCAACAGGGGGGCGGACCAGTCGTCCGCACGGTCCATCAGATCCTCGGAGAGCGGGCAGATGTTGCAGAACACCGTGCCGAGCATCATGCACACGAGCAGCGGCGAGAAGCCGATGACGACCTCGCCGACGCGCCATTCCAGCGCCGCGAGCGCGACCGTGAGGAACACGAACGCGATGGTCATGGACATTCGGTTGCGGTTGGAGTGGAACATGGCCTCGAGCCGCGTGAGGGCCGCTCCCGCGAGCATTCCGAGCAGCAGGGAGAGCACGATCTCGATGAGCGGGTTGACGAGCACGGAAACGATGCTCAGCGCGCCGCTGATCATCGCCTTGGCGATGCCGAAGCTGACCGCGAACACCACCAGGCCCACCGCGTCGTCCAGCGCGACGATGGGCAGCAGCAGGCTCGTGAGCGGGCCCTTGGCCTTGTACTGGCGCACGACCATCAGCGTGGCGGCGGGGGCCGTCGCTGCGGCGATCGCGCCGAGCGTGATGGCGGCCGGCGCGGAGAGGATGTCGGGGCGCAGGAAATGGAAGCCGAGCAGGGCGAGATCCACCAGCGCGGTAGCGACGAGCGCCTGCACGATGCCGATAATGAAAGCCTGACGGCCCGTCTTGCGCAGATCCTCCAGCCGGAACTCGTTGCCGATGGCGAAAGCGATGAAGCCCATCGCCACGTCGGAAATGGTGCCGAGTGCGGCAACGTCCTCATAGGCGGCGAAGCCGACGCCCGTGATGCCGAGCCTGCCGAGGCAGAACGGTCCGATCAGCACGCCCGCGACCAGAAAGGCGGTCACGTCGGGCAGACGCCAGCGGGAGAAGATGCGGGTCATCAGCAGTCCCGCGAGCAGGGCAAAGGCAACATTGAGCAAAGCGTACATGGGCGCGGCGTCCTTTCTTTTATGCAGAATGCACTACACTTGTAGCGCACTGATAGTTTATTATAGCCCTTTTCCCCGAAAAGGCAACCCGTTTTTGCCGTTCGCGCCCCGACATTCTCTCATGCTTATCCTGTAAAAATCGCATAAAGAAACGCGGCTCGCGGGAGCCGCGCTTCTTTTATTCTTCGATAAGCCGCGCCTGCCGCAGCCTGCGGAGCCGCTTTGCGGAGCGGTACCCCTGCCGGAGAAAGCCGACGCCCATGATAAGCCACAGCAGACCGAGAAGAGCGTCCGTAAGGATGCCCTCCGCCCACAAGCGTGGAAGGTCGATCCCGCTCTCCGCCGTAAGGTCCGCGGCATATTCGAGGATGCGCCCGTACCACACCGCCGCCCGGCGCAGCGGGCCCGCCGCAAGGACCAGCCAAAACGCCGCGAGCAAGCCGCGCGTCCGAAGATAGCGCTTCTCGCTCGTGATCCGCGAGTCGAGGTCGGAGAATAGCTCGAACGGCGTGCCGTCGTTCCGTCTGCGCAGGATGAGAAAGCTCCCGATGTCCATGACCAGCTCAACGCCCAGCTCGGCAAGGCCGCGCACATAGTCGTCCCTCTGCCCGTCGCGGGACTCGTAGAGGTACTGCACACGGTAGCGGTACTCGTTCGGCTTGCCGCGGCGGTAACGGAGGGAGAACCAGCCCGCGCCCTCGAGCTGCCAGCCCTCGGCGGAGAGGCGGTCAAGCTGCCGCTCCAGCCGTTCCGGGTCGAGCAGCCATGCCGGGGCGCACCAGGTCTTTTTTACATCGTCCATCGTCGTCTCCTTTCCCGGCAGGTCTATTCGTGAACGAGCTGTTCGTCTTTGAGCCCGCGCCATTTCCGGTGCGTGCGCACAGCCGCGCGCACACCCCACACGGTAAGTCCGAGCCACAAAAGGCCAAACGCGGCGTACATCGCGATCCTCGGCGCCCACGCCTCCACAACGCTCGACGCGCCTGCGGCGATCAGATCGGCATAGAGCTCGTCGAAGCCCCTCGCCGCGTCGAGATCAAGCCACGCCCGGAAAAACAGCAGCGCGGCATTGACCGCACACCACACCGCCGCGGCCAGCTGCGCGCTGCGCACGCACTTCGCCTCCAATGCCCGCGACGCGAGGTCGGAAAACATTTCCACCGGTCTGCCGTCGTCCTCCCAGCGAAAGAACGCACGATGCCAAAAGCATCCCAGGCAGGTCACACCCAGCTCTTCCACACCCGCGAGATAGGTCCGTCCCCGCTCCGTATCCGGGTCATCCCTCATCATCTGCATATAATAGCGGTAGCGCGTGCCGTCGCTGCGCTCAAAGCGGAAAAAGAGAAAGCCGACATGCGCGAGCTCCCACCCGTGCCGGCGCTGCCGCGCGAGCCAGCGCTGAAACCGCGCATTGTCAAACAGCAGGTACCAGATCCATATAACGCAAAGCTTCTGTTTTCGCATTCTTCTCTCCTTTCCGTCACGTCCAGTCCCTTGTCAGCGCCTCGCCGTTGGCGGTCAGCTCCTGCAATCGGGCAAGCTCCGCGCGCACGGCGGCGCGTCCCTCGGGGGTGATGCGGTATTCCTTCCTACGGCCCTCGTCCTCGCCCACGGCCTCGATCCAGCCACGCTCGGTGAGCGTGGTGAGCGCGCCGTAGAGCGTGCCGGCGGCAAGGCGCACACGCCCGCCGCTCAGGCGCTCGACATTCTGCATGATGCCGTAGCCGTGCAGCGGCGCGTCGAGCGAGAGCAGGATATAAAAGACCGCTTCGGTCAGCGCGGCGGTGCTCATACGCTTTCCCTCCCCCGTTTTTATCGGTTGCCGATATATCGGCTACCGATATAGTAACATGGAGCGGTCCGGTTGTCAAGCAGAAAAATGCCTCGCAGAGTTTCGCGTCCGCAGACGCGAAAGCAGGATGATTCGTTTTCTGCCGCGACCTGTGCGTGGCAGAAAACACCTTGCGCGGAGTGAGCGTCGAATTGTCCGCTGACAGCGGACAACCGAGGCGCAGAACGCAGCGAAGCCTTCTCGAAAAAGCGGTTTTGCCACTTTTTCGACAGTAAGCGGCGGTCCTCACGGACCGCCGCTTAGCTTTTCTTATCCGAGCTGTTTGGTTTTTCCCACGGCGGCGTCCACCGCCTCGATGCACGCACTGCGGAAGCCGCTGCGCTCCAGCGCGGCGACGCCCGCGATGGTGCTGCCGCCGGGGCTGCACACCTCGTCCTTGAGCTGACCCGGGTGCCGGCCGGTGCGGAGCACCATTTCGGCGCTGCCGAGCAGCATCTGCGCGGCATAGCGCTGTGCCTTGGCGCGGGGCAGGCCGTTCTTCACGCCGCCGTCCGCCAGCGCCTCGATAAACAGATAGGCGTAGGCGGGGCCGCAGCCGGAGACGGCGCTCGCCGCGTCGATCAGGTGCTCGTTCAGCTCGTCGAGCGCTCCGGCGGGCGCCATCAGCTCGCGGAAGGCGCACAGTTCATCCTCGCTCACGCGGTCGTTCGCCGCGTAAAGAATCAGCCCCTGCCCCACGGCGCAGGGCGTATTCGGCATGATGCGGATGATCTTCTTGTCCGCGCCGAGCAGCAGCGCGAGCTTCTCGAGACTCACGCCCGCGAGCATGGAGACGAAGATGCCCTCGGAGGCCAGAATATCCGCCTTGAGGCCCTCGACCACGCCGACGACCATCTGCGGCTTGACGCCGAGAAAGACGAAGCGGCTGTCCGAGAGGATGCGCTGCGGCGTTTCCGCCGTGCAGCCGAGCCGCTGCGCGGCGGCTTCGGAGCGTTCCCGCGTGGAGCACGCCACGGCGATGCGGTCGCCGCCGGTCTTTTTCGCCGCAGCGAGCGCAAGCGCGCCGCCCATATTGCCGGCGCCGATGAAACCGGCCTCATACTTTGCCATCAAGCGTCCCTCCTTACCGGATCTGTCCGCTGCCGCGGACGACGTATTTGTAAGTACACAGCTCGTCGAGGCCCATGGGCCCGCGGGCGTGGAGCTTCTGCGTGGAAATGCCCATCTCGCAGCCGAGGCCGAACTCGCCGCCGTCGGTGAAGCGGGTGGAGACGTTGACGTAGACCGCCGCGCTGTCCACCTGCTCGGTGAATTTCTTCGCCGCGGCGGCGTCCTCGGTCACGATGCAGTCGCTGTGGTGCGTGGAGTGCGCGGCGATGTGCGCGATGGCGGCGTCCACGCTGTCCACCACGCCGACGGCGAGGATGTAGTCGAGAAACTCGGTGTCGAAGTCGCGCTCCCCGGCGGGGGTGCCGTCGATGATCCGCGCGGCGGCGGGGTCGAGCCGCAGCTCGACGGGGACCAGGCCGGCAGCGGCACGGTCGTCCACGATGGCTTTTTTGAGCAGGGGCAGGAACTGCGCCGCAACGTCCCGATGGACAAGGCAGACCTCCTCTGCGTTGCAGACGGAGGGCCGGCTGGCCTTGGCGTTGACGATGATGCTGACCGCCTTCGCAAGGTCGGCGGCCTTGTCCACATAGACGTGGCAGATGCCGGTGCCGGTCTCGATGCAGGGGACGGTGGCGTTCTCCACGCAGGCGCGGATCAGGCCCGCGCCGCCGCGCGGGATGAGGAGATCGACGAGGCCCTTGGCAGTCATCAGCTCCTGCGCGGAGGCGTGGCTCGTATCCTCCACGATGTTCACGATGTCGGGGTCGCCGCCCGCCTGCGCAACGCCCGCCTTGAGCGCCGCGACGATGGCGCGGGCGCTGCGGTAGGCTTCCTTTCCGCTGCGGAGCATACAGACGTTGCCGCTCTTGACGGCAAGCGCCGCAGCGTCGGAGGTGACGTTGGGGCGGCTCTCGTAAATGATGGCGACGAGGCCGAGCGGCACCTGCACCTTGTCGATGACGATGCCGTTGGGGCGCACGACCTCGCTGAGAACGCGGCCCGTATGGTCGGGGAGCCTGACGGTGTCGCGGATGCCGTTCGCCATGCCGGCGATGCGGTTTTCATCGAGCTTGAGCCGGTCGAGCATGACGTTGGTGATGCGGCCGCGCGCGGCGGCCATGTCCTCCGCGTTCGCGGCGAGGATCTCCGCGCAGCGCGCCTCCAGGCTGTCCGCCATGGCAAGGAGCAGCGCGTTCTTTTTCTCCGCGCCGGCGGCAGCAATGCTGCCCATCGCCGCGCGGGTTTTTTGAAGAAGCTCCAGCGTTGTCATATTCTTCACCTCTTGACCAGAAAGCGGGTGCCGATGGGCTTGCCCGCGACGATATCATACAAAAGCTCCGGCTTTTCGCCGTTGGCGATGACCATTTCGCAGCCCGCGCCGACAGCGATCTGCGCCGCCAAGAGCTTGGTCGCCATGCCGCCCGTGCCAAGGCTCGAACCGCTGCCGCCGCCGAGGGCGATGATGCGCTCGTCGACAGTCTCCACGGTGGGGATAAGCTTCGCGTCAGGGTTTTTGCGCGGGTCGCCGTCGTAGAGGCCGTCGATGTCCGAGAGCAGCACGAGCAGGTCCGCAGAGACGGTGGCGGCGACGATGGCGGAGAGCGTGTCATTGTCGCCCACGGCGATCTCCTCGGTGGAGATGGTGTCGTTCTCGTTGATGACGGGCAGCGCGCCCAGCTCCAGCAGGCGGTCCATCGTGTTGTGGAAGTTCGCCTTCCGGCTGCCGCCGTCGGCGATGTCCGGCGCGGTGATGAGGAGCTGGCCGACGATGTGGTTATACTCGGTGAAGAGCTTGTCGTAAACGTACATCAGCTCGCACTGGCCGACCGCAGCGGACGCCTGCTTGCCCGGCATATCCTTGGGGCGCTCGGACAGGTTGAGCTTGCCGAAGCCCATGGCAATGGCGCCGGAGGAAACGAGAATGATCTCGTGGCCCGCGTTCTTCAGGTCGCTGAGCGTTTTGCACAGCCGCTCCATCCGCTGAATGTTCAGCCGTCCTGTGGGGTAGGCGAGCGTGGAGGTGCCCACCTTGACAACGATACGCATAAGAAAGGCTCCTTTCTTTCAGTAACAAATAAAAGTGATTTGCATTATAGCACAGCCTTTCGGATTTTGCACTACCTTTCTGCAATTTTTAACGCGGCGCGCTGCATTTTTTCGCGTGCGGCAAAAAAATGCACCCGAAAGCCACAGGCTTTGGGTGCATTTTCTCAGTCAACAATATCGACCGATACTTTCTCTCCGGTGCGCTGCGCATAGGAGCGGATGACTGTACGGATCTCTTTGGCGATGCGGCCCTGACGGCCGATCACCTTGCCCATATCGTCGGGCGCAACGTGCAGCTCCAACGTCAGCTCGTCCGTTCCCTGCTTCTCCGTCACCGTGACCTCATCCGGATGCTCGACCAGATTTTTGGCGATGTAGAGCAGCAAGTCCTTCATGCGTTGTCCCCCGCGGATCAAATCGCGTTGATTCTCTTGAGCAGCGCGCGGACGGTGTCGGTGGGCTGGGCGCCGGTCTTGATCCACTCCTGAGCGCGCTCGGCGTCGATCTTGATCTCAGCGGGGCTCACGCAGGGATTGTAGGTACCGATCTCCTCGATGAAGCGGCCGTCGCGGGGATAGCGGGAATCGGCGACGACGACGCGATAGAAAGGAGCCTTCTTGGCGCCCATACGGCGCAGACGAATTTTGACCATGATGTTTTTCCTCCGAAATAAAATATGTTTTTTGTTGTATGATCGTATGCACTTGGCATGAATCAACGGGGTATTATTTGAAGCGCTTCTTGCGGCCGAAGCCGTGCATCCGGCTCATGCCGCCCTTGCCGCCGAAGCCGCCGAGTCCCTTGGGCATCCTGCCGCGGGTCATCTGCTTGACAAGGTCCTGCATCATCTCGAACTGCTTTAAGAGGCGGTTGACGTCCACGACCTCCAGTCCGCAGCCGGCGGCGACGCGCTTTTTGCGGCTCGCGCCGAGGAGCTTGGGGTTCTCGCGCTCCTCCGGCGTCATGGAGAGGATGATGGCCTCGGTGTGCGCCATGACCTTGGGGTCGATCTCGGCACCGGCCAACTGCTTGCCCATGCCGCCGGGCATCATCTCGGCGAGCTGGCTGAGGTCACCCATGCCGCGCAGCTGCACGAGCTGTTCATAGTAGTCGGTGAGGGTGAAGCGGTTCTTCTTGAGCTTTTCCTCGAGCTTCTTCGCCTTCTCCTCGTCGACGTGCTGCTCCGCCTTTTCGATGAGGCTGAGCACATCGCCCATGCCGAGGATGCGGGAGGCCATGCGGTCGGGGTGGAAGGGCTCGAGCATATCGAGCTTTTCGCCCGTGCCGATGTATTTGATGGGCTTTCCGGTCGCCGCGCGGATGGAGAGCGCCGCGCCGCCGCGGGCGTCGCCGTCGAGCTTGGTGAGCACGACGCCGTCGATGCCGAGAGCCTCGTCGAACGCGGTGGCGGCGTTCACGGCGTCCTGTCCGGTCATGGCGTCCACGACCAGCAAGATCTCGTTCGGCTTCACCGCCGCCTTGACGCGCTTGAGCTCGTCCATGAGCTGCTCGTCGATATGCAGGCGGCCGGCGGTATCGAGAAAGACGATGTCGTTGCCGTGGTCCCTGGCGTACTTGACCGCTTCGACCGCGATGGTGACGGGGTCGATCTGCCCCATCTCGAACACGGGCAGGCCGAGCTGTGCGCCGACGACCTGCAGCTGCGTGATGGCCGCGGGACGGTACACGTCGCAGGCGGCGAGCAGCGGGCGCTTGCCCTGCCGGCGCAGAAGGCCGGCGAGCTTGGCGACGTTCGTCGTTTTGCCCGCGCCCTGAAGGCCGACCATCATCACGACCGTCGGCGGGTTGTTGGCAAAGGTCAAGCGCGCGTTCGCGCCGCCCATCAGAGCCGTCAGCTCCTCGTTGACGATCTTGATGACCTGCTGGGCGGGGGTGAGGCTGTCGAGCACCTCGGCGCCGACGGCGCGCTCGGATACTTTGGCGACAAAGTCCTTGACGACCTTGTAGCTCACGTCCGCCTCAAGCAGCGCCATGCGCACCTCGCGCATCGCGAGCTTGATGTCCTCCTCGGTCAGGCGGCCCTTGCCGCGCAGGCCCTTGAATACGCTATTGAGCTTTTCGCTCAGGCCCTCAAATGCCATGAAATGCTCCTTCTTACTCCTTGAGTGCCGCGGTCTCCTGTTCGATCACGGTCACGAGCTCTGCGATGCGGGAATCCTCATACCGGCGGTCATTGAGCCTGCGCAGCTCGTCCGTCGCCGCCTCGATGCGCTCGAGGTGGGGGGTGCGCTGCATAAAGCGCTTGACAAGGCCGGTCTTATCCTCGATCTCGGTCATGTACGCCTCGGCGCGGACGATGACGTCGCGCACGCCCTGGCGGGAGATGCCGTAGTTCTCGGCGATCTCGGAGAGGGACAGGTCCTCGTCGTAGTAAAGCTCGTAGAATTCCTTCTGCCGCTCGGTGAGGAGTTCGCCGTAGAAGTCAAAGAGCATCGTCATGCGAAAGGTCTGATTTTTCACGGGGAATCCTCCTTTGAGTATTCCGTGTAAAGTCATAACACTTTACAACAGGAATCAGTTTACACGAGTTTAGCAGAAAAGTCAAGGGTTATTCGTGGGAAAAACGGCGAATGGGAAAGATTTTATGAAAAGATGTGGTAATGTTCACATTTTCGTGCTATGCTACCATCAATATAGAATGGAAAAGGAGCCGCTTTTATGGAGCCCTTGCGAAAGGAACTGGCGGAGGGCGTTTTTCTGACCTATGTCCCCGCCGCAAAATTCAAGACCGGCGTGCTGGGCGCGCAGCTCATCACGCCGCTGGAGGAGAGCACCGTCGCCGCCGGTGCGCTGCTGCCCGCCGTGCTGCGCCGCGGCACGACCGCGCACCGCGATATGCGCTCGATCGCCGCGGAGCTGGACCGCCTTTACGGGGCGTCCATCGCCTACACCGTGCGCAAGAAGGGCGAGAATCAATGCCTCGGCTTTGTCGGCAGCTTTCTTGACGAGCGTTATGTCCCCGGCGGAGAGCGGCTGCTCGAGCCGATGGCCGACCTGCTCGGCGAGCTGCTGCTCGACCCGCTCACGCGGAACGGGCGCTTCCTGAGCGACTATGTGGAGAGTGAGAAGGAAAATCTGATCGACGCCATCGAGAGCATCCTCAACGACAAGCGCGACTACGCCGACGCGCGGCTTTTGCAGGAGATGTGCCGCGGTGAGCGCTACGGCATCGACCGGCTCGGCACTGTGACGGGCGTGGAAAGGCTCACGAACCAGACGCTCTACCGCTATTACAACGAGCTTCTTGCCACGGCGCGCATCGAGCTGTTCTACTGCGGCAGCGCGGACTGCGCGCGCGTGGAGGGGGCGCTGGACCGTGCGCTGGCGGCGCTCCCGCGCGAGCGGGTCGCCGAGCCTGCGGTCGCCGAGCGTGTGGGCGCGCCCGAAACGGTGCGCGAGATCATGGAGACGATGGACGTGACGCAGGCGAAGCTCGCCATGGGCTACCGCGCCGCGAGCGAGGACACGCCCGCGCTGCTGCTGGCGAACCTCATCTTCGGCGGCTACTCCAACTCCAAGCTGTTTCTGAACGTGCGCGAGAAGCTCTCGCTGTGCTACTATGCCTCGTCCGGCTACCACCGGTCCAAGGGCATCATTACGGTGTCGAGCGGCATTGAGGCGCAAAATTACGAGGTCGCGCGGCGCGAGATCGCCGCGCAGCTCGAGGCCGTGCAGAACGGTGACTTCGAACCGTGGGAGCTGGAGGGCGCGCGGAGCTGTATGCTCTCCTCGCTCCGCTCGCGCGAGGACAGCGCGGGCCGGCTGGAGGAATACTATCTCGGACAGGCTGCGACGGGGCTGTGGGAGGATACCGACGCGCTGATCGCGCAGCTCGAGGCCGTCACGCCCGAGCGCGTCGCCGAGGCGGCGCGGAGCATCCGGCTCGACACGGTCTATTTCCTCACCGGAAAGGAGGGCGCGGCGCAATGAAGTGGAACGAAATAAATTATCCCCGCATCGGCGAAACGGTGCTGCGGACCACGCTGCCGAACGGACTGACCGTCGCCGTTGTGCCCAAGCCGCTCTACCGCAAACGCTACGCCTTTTTCACCACGCGCTACGGCGGCATGGATATGCGCTTCCGGCTCGACGGCGTATGGCATGATACACCCGCTGGCATCGCGCACTATCTGGAGCACAAGATGTTCGACACCGAGGACGGCAACGCCCTGCAGGAGCTGAGTCAGAACGGCGCGGATCCGAACGCCTTCACCTCCAATGCGACGACTGCCTATTACTTCGACTGCACGGAGCATTTTGAGGAGAATCTGAAGATCCTGCTCTCGTTCGTCTCCGTCCCCTACTTCACGCAGGAGAGCGTGGACAAGGAGCGCGGCATCATCGGTCAGGAGATCCGCATGGTGGAGGATACGCCCGACTGGAGGGTCTACACCAATCTGCTCGAGTGCCTGTACCACTCCTCCCCCGCCCGCGTCGCCATCGCCGGTACGGTGGAGAGCATCGCGGAGATCACGCCCGAAACGCTCTATGCCTGCCACAAGGCGTTCTACGACCCGGCGAACATGATGCTGTGCGTCGTCGGCGACGTGAAGCCCGACGAGATCGCCGCCATCGCGGAGGAGATCCTGCCGGAAAGTCGGGGCGAGGTCATCGAGCGTGACTACGGGCAGGAGGATATGCGCGTCGTCGAGAAGTGCCGCCGCGAGGCGATGGAGGTCTCGATGCCGCAGTTCCTCGTCGGCTTCAAGTGCCCTCCCGCAGCGGACGGCGCGGCGCTGATGCGGCAGGATATCATCGCGGACATCGCCTGCGACATCCTGCTCGGCGATTCCTCGCCGCTCTACCAGCGGCTCTACGACAAGGGGCTTATCAACGGCAGCTTCGGCGGCGGCTTCGATCAACTCCCCGGCATCGCCTATCTCTACGCAGGCGGCGACAGCGATGCGCCCGAGGCGGTCGTGCGCGCCATTCTGGACGAGGCGCAGCGCCTCGCGCGCGAGGGCGTGGACGAGGCGTTCTATCAGCAGCTCCGCCGCGCGAGCTTCGGCTCGACGCTGCGCGCGCTCAACAGCTTCGAGAACATTGCCGTATCCGTTGCGGACGGCGCGTTCCGCGGCTTTGATCCCTTCCGCTTCCCAGAGGTGTACGATTCCGTCACCCGCGCGGATGTGGAGGCGTTTCTGCGCGAGAGCATCGTCGAGGAGCGCAGCGCGCTGTCCATTCTTATCCCCAAGAAGGAGGGAGCTTCCCAATGAGTTATCCCAACGCAGACATCAGCTTTCCCGGGCTGTTCGGCGACTGGCGCTTTACCCTCTCGCCCAAGCTGCTCGACATCGGCAACGGCATCTACTGGTACGGCGTGCTCATTGCCGCGGGGCTGCTCATCGCCCTGTGGTTCTGCATGAAGCGCGCGCCGCGCTACGGTCTGACCGAGGACGACGTGATCGACACTGTGCTTTGGGCCATCCCCTTTGCCATCGTCGGCGCGCGGGTCTACTATGTGCTCTTTTACCTTGACCAGTTCCGCCTTGCGGACGGCAGCATCGACTGGGCGGAAACCTACCGCATCTGGGACGGCGGGCTTGCCATCTACGGGGCAGTCATCGCGGCATTTTTGACCGCGTGGCTCGTTTGCCGAAAAAAGCAGCTCAGCCTTTGGGCGCTTGCCGACTGCTGCGTGGCGGGCTTTTTCATCGGACAGGCCATCGGGCGCTGGGGCAACTTCTTCAACCGCGAGGCCTTCGGCGGCATGACCGAGCTGCCGTGGCGGATGCGGCTGTGGATCAGCGGCACCTACTATATCGACGTGCATCCGACGTTCCTGTATGAGAGCCTTTGGAATGTCGCGGGGCTGCTGCTCCTCTGCCTTGTGGTGGACAAGGCGCGGCGCTTCGACGGTGAGAACACCTGCTTCTATTTTCTCTGGTACGGCATCGGCCGCTTCTGGATCGAGGGGCTGCGGACCGACAGCCTGTATCTTTTCCACGTCACGCTCTTCGGCGAGCGCGTGCGCGTGTCGCAGGCGCTGAGCCTTGTGATGATCGTTCTCACGGCGGTCATCCTGCTGAAGAACCGCAGCGCCGATCCCGCGCGGATGTTCGTCAACCGCCGGCTTGACGGGCAGGCGACCGTCCTGCCCGACCGGAGCGAGGAGCGTCCCATCGAGGACGGTCCCGCGGAGGACGCCGCCGGCGGGGAAGCGCCCGCGGAGGGCGCCGCAGAGCCGGTGGACGGCGGAGACAACGGCTGAGAGCCTATTGAATAAACGGAAGGACAGCGAGTGCGGTCCTTCCGTTTTGCTTTGCTGTTTTATGGTTCGCTCTGCGCGGCGGCGAGCTTTTTGGCCTTCCTCCGCTCCCGGCGGTGCGTCAAGTCGTCGATGACGCAGTAGTACACAGGAGTGAAGAGCAACGTGATGACGGTCGAGACGAGCATACCGGCGATCATGGTGGTGCCCATGTCGCTCATCATCTCGTTCATCTTGCCGGTCATGCCGAGCGCCGTCGGCACGAGGGCAAGGATGGTGGTGAGCGTGGTCATCAGCACGGGGCGGATACGCAGCGGGCAGGCGTGGAGAATGGCCTCCTCGCGCGTCTCGCCGCGGTCACGGCGCTGCTTGATGTAGTCCACGAGGACGATGGAGGCGTTGACCACCGTACCGGCAAGCATGATGAGGGAGACGAGCGAGATCATCGAAAGGTCCTTGCCTGTGAGCGGCAGCGCGAAGAGCGCGCCAGCAAAGGCGATGGGCAGGATCATCATGATGATGACCGGCATGACGAAGGACTCGAACTGCGAGGCCAGCACGAAGTACACAAGGCCGATGGAGACGATGAGCGCGAGGCCGAGGTCGGAGAAGTTCTCCATCATCTCCGTGTAGCCGCCGGCAAGCTCGGCGGTGTAGCCGCCGGGGAGGGTGTAGCCCGCGAGGATGGCGCGGATGCTCTTGGCCATGGCGCTCGTGTCGCCGTCCGCAGCGTCACCGGAGATGGTCACCTGACGGGACTGGTTGTAGCGCGTGATGGTCTGCGGGGACATGACGACGCTGACGTCGGCAATGCTGCCGAGCGGTACGCTGCCGCCGGTCGGCGTGGAGATCGCCATGGAGCGCAGGGCGTCCAGACTCTCCTCCGCGCGGCCGTCGCCGCGCACGACCACGTCGACCTCCTTATTGTCGATGGTGACGGTGGTGGCGGTGGTTCCGGTCAGGCCGGAGCGCACCGCTGCGGCGACGCTGTAGGCGGTCAGGCCGTACTGCGAGCACGCCTGACGGTCCGCGGTCACCTTGACCTGCGGCACCTGCTCGGCGACCGTGGAGGAAACGTCCACCGCGCCGGGGATCGCCGCGATCTGCGCGGTGAGGTCGTCCGCGATCATCTTGAGCGTGGTGTAGTCCTCGCCCGTGATGTTGACGCTCACGCCGCTGCCGCCCATCATCGCGCCCATGTCGTAGGCGGAGCAGGTGATCTCGCAGCCGGCAACGTCATAGGTCGCGTCGCGCAGGGCGTTGGCAATGTCGGTCGCGCTGCGGTCGCGCTCGCCCTTGTCGGTGAGGTTGAGCACCAGGCTGGCGCTCTGACCGCTATCGGCGGTGTAGTAGTAGCTGGCAAGCTCGGGGATGGTCTCCTCGGCAATGGCGGCGACGCGCTCCGCCATCGCCGCCGCCTGCTCAACCTTTGAGCCGATGGGCATGGAGACGGTCACGGTGACCATGCCCTCGTCCATCTCGGGCAGGAGCACCATTTTGGTGTTCAGGCAGGCGGCGAGGAACACCGCGACGAGGGCGACGGACACCAGCACGCCGCGCTTGAGGTGATGCACGTAGTAGTCGAGCTTTTTCACATACCAGTCCATGAGCTTCTGCGCGCGGCGTCCGCCCTTCTGCGCCCTTTGCAGGGCGTCAAGATGCACCTTGCTCTCGTCGAGCAGGAAGTAGCACAGCAGCGGCACGAGCGTCACGGCGACGGCGAGCGAGCCAAGAATGAGGAAGGCGATGGTCAGGCAGAAGTCCTTGAAGATCTGACCCGCGATGCCGCCGGTGAGGCCGAGCGGCAGGAACACCGCAACGGTGGTGAGGGTCGAGGCGGTCAGCGAGAGCGTGACCTCCTTTGTGCCCTCGACACAGCTGGTCATGCGGTCGTGTCCCTCGGACGCCCAGCGGTAGATGTTTTCGAGCACGATGATGGAGTTATCCACGATCATGCCGACGCCCATGGCGATGCCGCCGAGGCTCATCATGTTGAGCGTCAGGTCGCAGACGTACATCAGCACGAACACCGCGAGGATGCACACGGGCATGGAGACCGCGATGGTCATGGTCGCGCCGCCGCGGCGCAGGAACAGCCACACCACGAACGCCGCAAGCACGACGCCGAGGATGATGCCCTCGAGCGCGGCGTCGACGGCGACGTTGATGTACTCGCTCGCGACGTAGGGGATGGCGTAGTGGATGGAGCCGTCCTTCGCCGCCAGCTCCTCCATCGCCGCGACCACCGCCTCGGCGGTCTTGACCTCGTTCGCGCCGGAGCGCTTGCTGACCTGCAGGATGATGCCGGGCGTACCGTCCATCGCGGCGATGGCGTCGCGGTCGGAGGTCTCGAAGGCGACGTCGGCGACCTCGCCGAGGCGCACCGTGCCGCCGGTCTGGAGCGGGATGTTGATGTTGGCGACCTCATCGACCGTGGAGAGCTGCGCGTCGGTGGTGACGGAGAGCTTCTGACTGCCGTTGTAGACCTCGCCGGCGGGATAGAGCAGATTCTCCGCCTGCAGGATCTGCGTGATGTAGCTCGTGGAGAGGCCGTAGCCCGCGGCGCGCTGCGCGTCGAGCGTCACGGTGATCTGACGCTCCACACCGCCGGAGACGGAGACGGACGCCACGCCGTCGATGCGCTCGAGCGCGGGGGCGACCACGTTCTCCGCCTGCTGCTGGAGGGCGGCGAGGTCGTCGCCGAGGAGGCCGACGATGGCGCTCGGCATCATCTCGGACACGTTGATGTTCAGAATGACGGGAGAGCCGCAGCCGTCGGGCAGGCTGAGCGCGTCGAACTTCTCGCGCAGCTTGGTCGCCGCGATGTCCACGTCGGTGTTCTCAACGTACATGATCTGGATGGTCGAGATGCTGTCGGCGCTCGAGGAGGTGACGGAGTCGACGCCGGGCACCGACATGATGGCGGACTCGAGCGGGCGCGTGACGAGCTGCTCGATGTCCTCGGGGCCCGCGCCGTTGTAGTAGCAGTACACATAGGCCGCGGGGTACTCGATGTTCGGCAGCAGCGCCATCTGGAGCTGGGTGGTGTAGACCACGCCGAACACGGCGATCATAATGACCGCGAGCAGCGTTGTGACCTTGTGCCTGATGCAGAATTTTGCAATGTTCATGGAGCTTATCCCTCCACGACGCGCACGGCGTCGCCGTCGGAGAGGTACTGCTGACCCACGGTGACGAGCTGCTCGCCCGCGTCAAGACCGCTCGTGACCTCGGTCATGCCGCTGCCGGTGAGGCCCGTGGTGATGTCGACGCGCTTTGCCGCACCGTTCTCGACGATAAAGACATACTGCCTGTCGCTGCTCGTGAGGATGGCCTCGCTCGGCACGACGACCGCGCTCTCGCTCACGGCGGTGTGGAAGGTGACGTCGGCAAACATACCGGAGAGCAGGCCCTCGACCTCCGCGGGCACCGTGACGGTGACGGTGTAGAGCTTTGTCACCTGATTGGCGGTCTTTTCGACGGAGCGGATCACGCCGTCAAATTCGGCGTCCGCCGCGCTGACGCGGACCGTGACCGTGTCGCCGATGGCGAGCTTGGGCACCAGCGCCTCGGAGACCATGACGGTGACCTTCATCTGCTCCGCGCCGTCGATGACGGCGACGGCGTAGCTGGGCGAGACCATGCCGCCCTCGCTCGCGGTGAGCGAGGCGAGCACGCCGTCCACCGGCGCGATGACGTTGCCGCGGCTGTCGATGTTCTCCATCGCGAGGGCAAGCTGCTCGTAGCTCGACTTCGCGCTCTGCATACTTGCTTCAAGCTGGGCGAGCGTGGAATCACGCTGCGCCTTGGTGGAGAGATATTGCAGCTCCATCTGGTCGACCTCCGACCGGGAGGCCGCGCCGATCTCGAAGAGCGCCTTGGTGTCGTTCCAGTTCTTTTCGTACAGAGCGACCTGACGGTCGAGGATGTCCTTCTGGGCGCTGTAGCTCGACGCGGCGCTCGTGTAGCCGATCTCCGCCGCGCGGTACTGCGCGAGCGAGCTTTCCATGTCGAGCGAGCAGATCACGTCGCCCGCCTTGACCGCGTCGCCCGCCTCGACATAAACGGCGGTGCATTTGGCCGTGGCCGTGACGTAGACGCTCGTTTCGCTGCCGGCGGTCACCTGACCGGAGACCGTGTTCTCCGAGGCGATGTCCTGCGCCTCGACCGTCTGCACCTGCACGGCGACGCCGGCGGGCGCGGTGACGGTCTCTTCCTTTTGGCAGCCCGCAAGGCTCAGCGCCAGCGCGAGCGCCAGCAGCAGGGAAATCGTTTTCTGTTTCATCGTTTCAGCCCTCCTCAGCCGGCCAGCAGGCCGTAGTCCACGGCCCAGCGATAGTTGTTGTATGCGGTGAACAGGTCGCGCTCCGCGCCGGAGACGGTGTCCTGCGCGGTGTAAAGCTCGTCCTCCGCCGTATGCAGGGCGTTCTCGGAGATCGTGCCCTGCTCGTACCTGAGCTGTGCGGCCGCGAGGTCGCTGCGCTCGCACTCGAGCGAGACCTTCGCCGCATTCAGCGCGCTCGCGTAGCTCTGCACGCTGTCATAGAGCGAGCGGAAGCTCAGCTCGAAGTTCTGCACGGCGGCGTTGTAGGTGTACTGCGCCGCCTGCCACCGGTGCTTGACGGCAATATACTCATAATTGTCCTCGTTGTAGCCGAGGTCGCCCGCCTTGTCTTTGTATTCTTCGTCGGCGTCCTCGAGCGTGAGCTTGGCAGCGTAAAGGTCGTAGCTCACTGCCTTCGCTTTTTCCAGGTCCTTCTCCACATCCATGGCGGCAAGCTGCTCCGCGGTCACCTCGGGAAGCGCATTGAGCGTGAGCGGCGCGGTCAGCTCCTCCCCGATCATGGCGTTGAGCTGACGGCGCAACTGTGCGACAGCGGCATCGATCGCCGCTTTTCCGCTCTCCGCCTGCGCCTTGCCCGCTTCCGTCTGCTGAAGCGTCATAGCGCTGACCTGACCAAGCTCATAGCGCAGCTTCACTTCCTCGATCGTGCGGTCAAGCGCCGCGGTCTGACGGGTCAGGGCCGCGGACTGGTCCTCCAGTGACAGAAGATTCACATAAAGGGATTCCCCCATCGCCGTAAGAGAATCCTGCATATTTCGCAGCTGGCGGACGAGATCGGCGTTGTCCTGCTGGAGCTTGCCCTCCTTGATGTCGTCGAAGGTCTTGCGCAGGGCGTCGTAGCGCTGTGTAAGGGTCTCATAGGTGTAGCTCTCGCCCTGTCCCATCTGGATCAGACCCCACTGGGCGGAGGCGATACTGTTGAGGCCGTTGCGCAGGTCCTCGTACATTTTGTCGTAGTCTATGCACTCGATTGCGGCGATGTTCTCCTCGAGCGAGAGAAGGGTGTAGTTTCCTGTGCGCATACGCGCGCTGAGATTTTCAAAGCGCAGCGTGCCTGCCGCGTCCGGCGTGGTCTGCGCGGTCTCCGCGGCGGTCTCATCCTTTTTCTGTTCGTCTGCCAGCGCGCCGACCGCCAGCGCCGAGAGCATGGCGAGTGCAAGCAGCAGAGCCATCCATCTTTTCTTCATTTGCGGTGTCCTCCTTCGGGTACGGCAGCGCTGCCGTTTTTGATGATCTCAATGCGCCCGCGCATCCGCTCGCGCTCGAGCGCGAAGCTCTCCGGCTTTTTCAGCGTGCGGGCGATGGCGCAGGCAAGCGCTCCCACGAGCAGGGTGAATACGTCGTCCACAAAGCCGTTCTCCCGCGAGCGCAGGAGCGCGGGGTCGATGTGCTCGAGGAGCTTCTGCGGACACAGCTCCCCCGCCGCGCGCTCAAAAAAGAGCTGCTGCACGTCCATATTGACGTTCAGGCTCAGCAGGGCAAAGGCGCGGGAAAACGCCGGCGTGATGCAGCCGCTCGGGGCGACCATGGCGTCGAGCAGCACAAGGGGCATGGAGAACAGGTCTCCGCCCGAGCGTTCGAGCGTATCGTGGAACAGATCGAGAAACCGGTCGCGGATCTCGTCGATGAGAGTGAGGAACAGGTCGTTCTTATCCTCGAAATACTGGTAAAAGCTGCCGCGCGGGATGCGCGAGGTCTGCACGATGCGGTTGATGGACGCCTCGGCATAGGGCACGGCGGTAAATTCGCTCCACGCGCCCTCCAAAATGCGTGCTCGCTTCTCCTCCGGCAATCGGAAAAAGGTATCGGTCGGCATAGGCCCCTCCTGTATGACAAGCTGTCGTAAAATGACAATCTGTCATATATTATACGAGCACTTCCCTACTCTGTCAATAAGTCAAATCGTTAAGAAATCATGGACGGTTAAGTATATCTAACCGCATTTCGTCGAAAAGCGCCGTCCGTGGGACGGCGCTTTCGTCTCAGCCGATGCCGCCGAGGAGCGCGCCCGCGATGAGCGCGAGCAGCGCGCAGGCGCAGTAGACGTATTTGCTCAGAGGATAGAACCACGCGCCGATGGGCTTGCCCGCGCCCTTGTTGACCGCGGCAAGGACGAAGTCCTTCCCCGCCACCCAGAAGAACAGGATGCCGGCCAGCAGCGCGCCGAGCGGGCAGATGTAGATGGACACCACGTCCATCCAGTCGGAGACGATGGCCTGAATGCACAGCGACACCGCTGTGCCGATCGCGGCAATGACCGCGACCGCAGCCACGCGCTTGAGGTGCAGCTTATCCTGCAGCGCCTCGATCGAGACCTCGTAGAGGTTCACAAGCGAAGTGAGGCCCGCGAAGAGCACGCAGAGGAAGAACACCAGTCCGATCACGCGCCCGCCGGGCATCCCGTTGAACACGTTCACAAGGAAAATGAACATCAGTCCCGGGCCGCCGTCGGAAAGGTCCGCGCCGCCCGCCGCCATCGCGGGAATGATGACGAGCGCCGCCAGCAGCGCCGCCAGCGTATCGAACAGCGCCACATTGCGCGCGGCGGAGGGGATCGACTCGTCGTCCGAGAAGTAGGAGCCGTAGATCACCGTGCCGTTTCCCGCCACGGAGAGCGAGAAGAACGCCTGCCCGAAGGCGTAGATCCACAGCTTCGGGTCGGCAAGGCCCGCGGGGTCGAGGGTAAAGATGTAGCGGTAGCCGTCGCCCGCGCCGGGCAGCGTTGCAATGTAGACGCCCAGTCCCGCGAAGAGAAAGAACAGCACGGGCATCATGACCTTGTTCGCCCGCTCGATGCCGCCGCCCACGCCGAAGGCCATGATGGCGAAGTTGACCGCCAGCGCGATCACCAGCCAGAAATTATTGCCCCAGCCGCAGGCCGTGCCGTTGAAGCGGTCGACGATGACGTTCATATCCTGTCCCATGGCAAAGAGTCCGCCGTCGAGCGCCAGCGCAAAATACTTGAAGATCCAGCCCACCACGCAGCTGTAGCCGATGGCAAGCGCCAGCGAGCCGAGCACCGGGATATAGCCGACCGCCTCGCCCGTGCTGCGTCTGCCGCGCAGGGCAGCCGCCTGCCCGAACGCGCCGATGGGGCCGGAGCGGGTGGAGCGTCCAAGCGCCATCTCGCCGATGATGCCGGTCGAGCCGATCAGAAGGACAAAGAGGAAATACGGCAGCAGGAAGGTCATGCCGCCCCACGCGGACACGAGATAGGGAAAGCGCCAGATGTTGCCCATGCCCACCGCGCTGCCGATGCAGGCGAGGATAAAGCCCCAGCGGCTGCGGAATGCGTCGCGCTCCGTCTGCTTGCTCATGGTGTCGTCCTCCAAATTACACATCTGTCTCTCCGTCGATGCACACAAAGAGATAGTTTAGTCTATCCCTCAAGGGCTGTGTTTGTCAAGGCTTTTCCCCTCCATCCGGATGGAAATGTCGGTTTGGACCGGAACCCAAAAAGAAAAGCACCGCAAAGCGGTGCTTTTCTTTTTGGCGCAGTGGGAGGGATTCGAACCCTCGGACGGCTTTTGGCCGTCACACGATTTCCAGATATAGCAAATCACGAAAGATGCTATAATAGCATATAACATGTTATTTTAGCATCTTTTGCCGCATTTAATACTCTGCGTTCCTATCTATATTAGAATGTATGTTAGAACCCCGAACGCTCACGCTTGAGCGTCGGGGTTCTAACATCATCTAATCAGAGAGGACACATATTCAATGTGCGCTAAAAGTTTTTTTCTGTCCTTGGATGGCATTTTGTCTATCAATTTGCTTACTTTATAACCCTCTAAAGTGCCTGGCTTTGTCGCTTTATCCCATTCTTCTAATAAGTCGCGTCTTTCTATTTCATCTATTAGTTCATCTTCTTTATTTGTATTTGTTTCCCTTTTTTCGAGTTCTCTTTCTAAGCGAAGATTTTCAAATTCTTCATTTGATAGTCCTCGCTTGTAGCTTTCCGCTTCATACCCCATGATATAGCCGATTGAAGCACTAAAAATTTTTGACATTTTATGGAGAGATTTGCTGTCTGGTTCGTTTTGACCTCTTTCCCATGCGCTTATTGTTGTCTGTCCTACTCCTAATTTCTCCCCTAATTCTTTTTGGTTCAGTCCGTCAATGTGTCGTAGTTCTGCAATTCGGTTTTGCTGCATGGTTACACCGCCTTTCTTGCTAAAGAATATCAGTAAAATTGCTAAATTTCAATAGAGGAATCATAAAAAATGCTTGACAGCATAAAATATGCTATGCTATTATGCATTTAGCAAGTTTTATGCTATTTGTGGCGTATACATTGCTTGCTTTATTTTTTATTGCAGGAGGTTTTTTTATGATGCAAACAGTTAATGGAAAGAAGGTAGTCGGGGTCATTGATTATGATTTGGCCTATTGCGAGGATTTATTTACTACCTTGTATTATCAATGCTTCGGCGAAAATCATATTATGCGGTCTGATTCTCTACTTTCGTTTTATTTTACCCAGCTTGTACGACGGCTTGAAGAGCTCGCACATTCTAACGAATGTACGGAACACGCTGTTGTTTGCCTTTCGGATTTATGATTGAGATTGCGAGAGCCGTGCGGCTCGTCGCTCCCTCGTCCCCTGTCCATCGTTCCTTGCTCTTTACCGACCGTAAATAAAAAAGAAAAAATTTCTCTTTAAAAAAGGATAGAGGGGGCTACAAAAAGACTTTGCTCCGCACCGCGCTTATGCTGGGGGCGAAGCCCACCGTAGGCAGTTCGTCCGAGTGTCCCCCTCGTCCCTCGTCCCCGCGCCGTGCGCGGAAAAAGAGCTGCGCGGCTCTCTTCGCGTTCCTTGTCTCCCCGCGGTGGCAGCCGTGGAAAAGGAACTATCCCTATTTATCGTAATACATAGGGATAGTTCACTTTAGGAGTGATTTTTGATTGGTTTTAGGAGGTGTACTTAATACAATATAATCGCTACATAATCGATGATGATATGGTCTATTCCATTGATTTCTTGCAGATAGATTTTGGTTTGTCATGCCTGTCTGGTAACGTGGTCGGTCTGCTCTTCGGCTCTTTTGATTTCGAGATGGTCAAATATAGGGCAGCGCTGGAGTGCTCTTCCGGTGTGAAGCACCTCGCAAAGTATGATTTGCATTGGTGGCAGTTCGGCGGTCTCCATGTTGAGGTATGGCCTAAGAGCATTTCAAGAGATATCGGTGTAGCTCGGCCAGATGAAGAGGGAGAATATAAAAGCTCATACGTCAAGGGCTCTGAAGTGCATTGGTTTTTGCGTCTGAAATTCAATCCAAACAAGAACGCTGATAATCCCGTTTTGAAAACCGTCTTTTCTTTCCTTTACAAATGTGGCTGGGTGAATGGTTGGCATTTTTCGCGTGTAGATTATGCCCTTGACATTCAAGGACCAATCAAAAACTTTTATGTGCTTTCTCGCAAGGCTGAATCCTATTTTGATTCCACTCGATATTATGGCACTCGCGGCACGTCGGGCTATCTTCGCGTATACGACAAGCGTAAAGAACAACGCGAAATAGCGGGCGAAGATATTGGCTTTGAGCTAACGCGCTTTGAGTGGGAGCAGCGAGGAAATAGAGATTTCGACTTTACTTTCGACCAATTTAGTCGTATGGATATTTCGGGGCTTGATGGTGCAACTCGCTTAATGAAATTTGTCCCTCCTGAGATGGTTAATCAGGCGTTATTAGAGTTTCATGCTAATATTCGTACCAAGATTAGGCGAAAACTTTTTGCTCCGATTACCCCAGATGTTGCGATTTTTCGTCGGCTTCTTGATGAATATGTAAAAGAGTATGGTTTATCTGGTATGAGGGTATTTACTGATTCACAACGTTTTGATTTTGAACAGGGAAATTTATCGCCGGCTGCTATCTAAAATATTGATAAGTTATTGAATGGAGAATTAGTTATGGATTTTAATGCTGATAAAAAGGTTCTAACCGTTAAAGAAGCTGCCGCTATTATGCGGATTAGTTCAAGTGCGATGTATAAGCTTGTCCGAGAGGAGCGTGTTCCCTATATTGCGGTTGGTAAACGTCGCGTTATTCCTGCTGCAAGTTTCTTGATTTGGCTTGATAAAGCTACTGTTGGGGGTGTCCGCTGATATGCGCGGAACTGTCACAAAGAAGCGTGACCGCTGGTACATTGTCTATTATATTGGCAAAGACATAAATGGAAAATGGAAGCAGAAGTGGGAGGGAAGTTGGGATACAAAGCGCGAAGCTGAACGTGTTCTACGCTCCCGTATTGACGAGGTAGAGAGCACCTTTGAGCGTAAAGCGGATAAGTCCACCATTGCCGTTTTCATGCGTCATTGGCTCGCTACTTGCTGTGAGCCGAAACTTGCGGTTAATACCGTGAGCGGCTATCGCGTTAATATCGAAAAGCATATTATTCCGTACATTGGCAGCATTTCTCTGAATAAGCTTACTCCTGCGCATATTCAAAAGCTGTATTCAGACTTGCTTGCTGCTGGCCTTTCGGGTACGTCTGTCCGCTATGTCCATAACAATTTGCACCGTGCCTTAAAGTATGCTATGAAGCAGGAGCTTATTTCTCGCAATCCTGCGGACTATGTAGATGCTCCTTGCATAGATAGACCTGAACCGCGTACACTTACACCGGACGAAGCGAAACGGCTTATAGGTGCGTCTATAGGTCGCGACATTTATATGCCCGTTCTCCTTGGTCTTGCCCTTGGTTTGCGACGGGGTGAAGCTTTGGGGCTGCAATGGTGTGATATTGATATGGCTGCTAAGACGCTTACGATTGTCCATTCTGCATGTTTTCATAAAGGTGGTTTTTCGCTTTCGACTACTAAGACGCGAAACAGCCGTCGCACCTTGATGTTTCCTGATGCTCTACGGGATGCCTTTGAAGCAGAACAAGCGAAGCAAGCGACAGAAGCTGCGCGGTTTGGCGCGGGATATAATCCGTACAATCTTGTTTGTTGTCTGTCGGATGGTACACCGATAACAAGCGGAATTTTACAACACCATTTTCAAGAGGTGCTTCGTTCTTGTGGTTTGCCCTCTATCCGCTTTCATGATTTACGCCATACAAATGCCACGCTTATGCTGCGCCACAATGTTCCGGCAAAAATTGTTTCTTCTATGCTCGGTCATTCGTCTATTGGTATCACAATGGACACTTATTCTCACGTTATGACCGATATGCAAGCGGGGGCTGTTGGCGTGATGGATTCCCTTTTGAAGTAGATTTGTTAGAACGTGTATTAGACGCTTCCCCTCGGCTGCATATCCTCCACATAACATGAAAAGCCCCGCAAGCCTTATGGCTTGCGGGGTCTGGCGCAGTGGGAGGGATTCGAACCCTCGGACGGCTTTTGGCCGTCACACGATTTCCAGTCGTGCTCGTTATGACCACTTCGATACCACTGCGTATCTCAATGCTCAACAGCAAGCATCATTATACCAAAATTGGGCGTGAAGTCAATACCCAATTTTCGCTTTTCCGCAAAAAAGAGACGGAGCGGCGCTCCGTCTCTTCTCTTTTTGCCTTTACTTTAACTGCTCGAGCGCGGCGAGCTTCAGGCAGCAGCAGAATACCTCCATCGCCTGCTGCAGCTCCTCCACCGGCGGGAGGGACGGAGCGACGCGGATATTGCTGTCCTTCGGGTCGACGCCGTAGGGGAAGGTCGCACCCGCGCTCGTCATAATGACACCCGCCTCCTTGCACAGCGCCAGCGTGCGCTTGGCAAGGCCCGGCAGCGTGTTGACGGACACAAAGTAACCGCCCTTGGGGTCGTGCCAGGTGGCCAAACCGAGCGGGCCGACCTCGCGTGCGAGGGTCTCGGTCACCGCCTTGAACTTCGGCCCCATGATGGCCGCGTGCTTCTTCATCAGCTCCAGCGTGTGCGCCTTGTCCTTGAGGTACTTCACATGACGCAGCTGATTGATCTTATCGTAGCTGATGATCTGGACGTTGATGAGCTTCTCCATGTACTCCATGTTCGCCTCGCTGCACGCGAAACACGCCACGCCCGCGCCGGGCAGCGTGATCTTGCTGGTGGAGGCAAACTCAAACACCATGTCGGCGTTGCCGTACTTCTCGCACAGGCTCAGGATATCGGGGAAGGGCACGAACTCGCCCTCGAACTCATGGATGCAGTAGGCATTGTCCCACATGAGCAGGAAGTCGGGAGCCGCAGGCTTCAGCCTGGCGATGCGCTCGATGGTCTCGTCGGAGTAGATGATGCCGTCGGGATTGGAATACTTCGGCACGTTCCACATACCCTTGACCGCCGGGTCCTTGACGAGCTGCTCGACCAGATCCATATTCGGGCCGGTCTCGGTCATAGGAATGGTGATGAGCTCGAAGCCGAAGCTCTCCGTGACCTTGAAGTGGCGGTCATAGCCCGGCGCGGGACAGAGCCACTTGATATGCTCCTCGCGGCACCACGGCTTTTCACTGTGCAGCAGACCGTTGGTGTACGCCTTGGCGATGGTGTCGTACATGAGCTGCAGGCTGGCGTTACCGCCGACGAACACCTGCTCCGGCTTGCAGCCGAGGATCTCGGCAAAGAGCGCCTTGGCGCTCGGCAGGCCGGAGAGCTGGCCGTAGTTGCGCACATTCACGTCGCCGTCCACGCAGTCCGCAGGATCGGTCATCACCGAGAGAATATCGGACACCAGATCGAGCTGCTCCTTGCCCGGACGCCCGCGCGCCATGTTGAGCTTCAGGCCCTTGGCCTTCCACGCTTCAAATTCAGCGGACACCTTTTCAAATTCGGCCTTGCGCTGCTCAGCCGTCATTTCCCTGTATTTCATCGGAACGGACCTCCTATTTCAAATGTTGGAGAAATTATAGCATACCCTTTTCCAAAACACAATGTGCAAAAGAAAAAGAGGGCAAAGCCCTCTTTTTCTTTCTTTTGTTCTCTTAGCCGAAGAGCGCCATGAGGACGCCCGCGGCGATCGCGGAGCCGATGACGCCGGCCACGTTCGGGCCCATAGCGTGCATCAGCAGGAAGTTCGCGGGATTCTCCTTCTGGCCCACGACCTGGGAGACACGCGCCGCCATCGGGACGGCGGAAACGCCGGCGGAACCGATCAGCGGGTTGATCTTCTCCTTCAGGAACAGGTTCATGAGCTTGGCGAGCAGAACGCCGCCCGCAGTGCCGAAGCCGAACGCCACGACGCCCATCGCCATGATCTCGATGGTCTGGAGGGACAGGAAGGTAGTGGCGGTCGCCGTCGCGCCGACGGTGAAGCCGAGGAAGATGGTGACGATGTTCATCAGCTCGTTGCCGGCGGTCTTGGTCAGACGCTCAACCACACCGGACTCCTTGAAGAGGTTGCCGAGCATGAGGCAGGCGATCAGAGGAGCGGCGGAGGGAACGAGCAGCGCCACGAACACGGTGATCATGATGGGGAAGATGATCTTCTCCTTCTTGCTGACCTGACGCAGCGGCTTCATCACGATCTTGCGCTCTTCCTTGGTGGTCAGCGCCTTCATGATGGGCGGCTGAATGACCGGAACAAGCGCCATGTAGGAATACGCCGCAACGGCGATGGGGCCGAGCAGATGGGGAGCGAGACGAGTCGTGACGAAGATCGCCGTCGGGCCGTCCGCGCCGCCGATGATACCGATGGAGGAGGACTCCTGCGAGGTGAAGCCGAGGAGCTGGGTGCCCACATAGGTCATGAAGATACCGAGCTGGGCAGCCGCACCGAGCAGCAGGGACTTGGGGTTGGCGATCAGGGGACCGAAGTCGGTCATGGAGCCGACGCCCATGAAGATCAGGCAGGGATAGATGCCGAGCTTGACGCCGAGGTAGAGGACGTCGAGCAGACCGAGGTTGACCGTCGGGCCGGCAAGCTCCATGCCGTACACCGCGGCAGCCTGTTCGGCCTGTGCAACCGCCTGTGCCTGCGCGGTGAACTCGCTGATGGTGCCGCCGGCAGCAGCCATGACCTCACTGGCGACCTGCTGGATCGTATCCGCTCCGAAGGCCTCCTGCGCGCTGGCGAGCAGCTGCTGGAAGTACGGAGCAAGCACGGCGTCCGAAACGCCGGACTCGCTCATCTCCGCAATGAAGGAGGCCGTGACGGGCGTGCCGCCGAAAAGGTCCCAATGGACGTGACCGCCGGCAAACAGGATCTCATGGAACATATCCGCGCCGGGCAGGTTGGTACACAGCATACCGAAGGAAATGGGCAGGAGCAGCAGCGGCTCAAAGCCCTTCACAATGGCCAGATACATGAGGATAAAGGAAATGGCGATCATGATGAGGCATTTCCAGTTACCGTCCTGACCAAACATATAGAAGCCGGTCTGCTGCAGGAAATTGATAATAGCAGGCATTTATTTCTGGTTTCCTTTCACAGTTTATTTCAGGGGTGTGCGGAAATGTCTCAGCCGATGACGCACAGAACGTCGCCGGGGTTGACGGCAGCGCCCTTGGAAACCGCGACGGAGGAAACGGTGCCGTCGCAGGGAGCAAAGATCTCGTTCTCCATCTTCATGGCCTCGAGGATGAAGAGGATGTCGCCGGACTTGACCGCCTGACCGGCCGCGACCTTCACGTCGAGGATGGTGCCGGGCATCGGGCTGGAAACGGTCTCACCGGAGCCGGAAGCGGCGGGAGCGGCCTTGGGGGCAGCGGGAGCCGCGGCAGGAGCGGGAGCGGCGACGGGAGCGGCAGCGCGGGCCACGGGGGCGGAAGCGGTGCGGGCGACGGGGGCGGAGGCCATGCGGCCGCCGGAGACGGACTCGACGGTAACTTCGTAGGCGGTGCCGTTAACGGTGACAGTGTACTGCTTAGTCATGATGTTTTCTCTCCTAAAATAATCAAATTTTGTTGATGCCGGTGATCTGCATACGGGAAGCGCTGGGGCCGAGGTCCTCGGTGACCGCCGCGATGACGGCGGCAAGGATCTCCTGCTCCTTGGCGGTGTTGACCGCAGGAGCAGCGGGAGCGGCAGCCTTGGGGGCCGCAGCGGGCGCGGGGGCGGGCTTGGCATTGCTCTTGAGGACCGATCCCATGACCGTCGTGAGGACGATGATGCAGATCAGACCGAAGAACACCGTGCCGATGCCCATCAGGGTGACGAAAAGCGGGCTGTACATAGATTCTCCTTATCCCTTTCGTTAGAGTGGATTATAGCAAATCGCCGTTGAGCTTTGCAACAGCGGTCCTGCAATTTTTACGCCGTCTGAACAGCCGGCGCGGCGCGGGGAGAGCTTCTCCCTCTCTCCCCGCCGCCGTCGGGATACCTTACTGAACGGACAGAACGTCGGCGAACGCCTGAATGGCGGTCGCGGCCTGACCGAAGTCGCGCATCTGCTGGTCCACGCCGAGCTTGATGAAGGGGATGCCGGCGGCGTCGAGCGCCTTCTTGAGGTACGGGAACTCCATCTCCTCGGGGTCGCAGAACTGCTGCATGAAGAGCACCAGGCCCTGCGCGCCGGACTCCTTGACGAGGTTCGCCACGAACTCGCCGCGGCGGTTCTTGCTGGACTGCGGATCGTAGAGCAGCACGTCGTAGTCGGTGTTGGTGAACTGCTCGACGAGGGCCATCATGGGATCGCCCTCCTCGCTCGCGTCGGTGCGGAACGCACGGGACTCGTGCGCGACGTCGTCGGCGGCGATGGCGACGTTATTGTCCTTGAAGATCTTGAGCAGGACGGGATTGTCGCAGATGATGCCGGAGGTGACGACCTTCACGCCGTTCCACTTCGCCGCGGGCAGCGCCTTGAGCTCGGCGTTGAGGGCGTTGAGCTTCTCGGTGTACTCGGCCTTATCCATGAACCACGCGGCCTTGAGGACGGCGGAGCGCATGATGGGGTCGATGACGTCGCAGTGGTCGCTGGCGAGCTTGACGAACTCGCGGCGGGCGGCACGGGACTTGTTGTAGACCTTGATGGCCGCGGCGATGTCCTCGCTCTTGATCTCGTGACCGGCGATCTTCTCGAGACCGGCCTTGACGTCGTTATACTGGTCCATGCAGAACTGCTTGCCCCAGTCGGCAAAGCGGTTCTGGGGATGGGCGAGGAAGATGCAGGGCAGCTTCTCGCTCATGGCGACGCGGATGTTCTGGCTCATGGGACGCAGCGTATCACAGATGGTCGGGGTGATGACGCCGTCGAGCAGGTCCATCGTGCCGTCGAGCAGCATCTCGAGGTCGAGCTGGGCGATGGTGCAGTAGAAGGTCGCGCAGTATTCCTTGGCGCGCTGGATGGTCTTGCTGTTGCTGCCCCACATGCCGAACGGCATCATGCCGGCGGCGTAGACCAGCTCCTCGGGGGCGTAGTAGGGCATCACACCGATGCACTTCTTGCCGGCGTCCTTATAGGCCTTGAGCTGGCCCTTGGGGTTCGCGGCGACGGCGGAAAATTCCTTCACGATAGCTTCGATACTCATTTTTTCACGCCCTCCTTAGTCTTTCTTGTTGGCTTCCATGGCTTCGACAAGGCCCTGCACGCGGGTGGCGTACTGCGCTTCGTTGAAGTTGCGCGGGTCGGCCTGGTCGCCGTCGAAGCCGGCGCACGGCACGCCGAGGTCCTTGGTGAAGCGGCGCTGCATCTCGGCCATATAGCCGCTCCACGGCTTGCAGGAGCGGTTGTAGTGGACGAGCACGCCGTCGACCTTATTGTCGCGGCAGATGCCCTCACGCCACGCAACGCCCTGCTCGATGCAGACGGAGTTGGGCGCCTTGTAGTAGGCGCGGGCCATCTCGTCCATGTTGTTGTAGACGAAGCCGAAGGCGGGCGCGTACACGACGGCGGTAACGTTCACGCCGTTTTCCTTGAGGGGCTTGAAGAGGTTCGGGAGCTTCGGCCAGCAGGGGATGCCCTCGAACATGACGCGGTACTTCTCGGGGAAGGGCAGCGTGGAGGTGCCTTCCTTGATGTTCTGCTCCAGGTCCTGCGCGAGCAGATCGAAGGCGTCGGCAGCGGCTTCCTTGCCGCGGGCGGTGACGACGTCGGCCATGTGGTTAAAGAGGTCGAAGCCGCTCATCGGGGCGGGCTTGTACTGCAGGTAGTCGCAGACCTTCAGCCAGTTCTGGGCGGTGCGGTTCGCGTGCTTGCAGGCCGCCTCGAACTTGGCCTCGTCGAACTTCTTGCCGGTCAGCTCCTCGAGCTGATGGATGGCGTTGTCGAACTGGGCGCGGACGTACTTCACGGCGGAGTCGCTGACCTCAACGGTGTTGTTGTAGGGAATGTCGACCATGATGAGCGGAATGTTGCACATACGGGCGATATTCTCGTACCACTTGGTCATGCAGTTGCAGATGTTGTTGCAGCACAGCACGAAGTCGGGCTGGGGGATGCGCATCTGCTTGTAGGGCTTGATGGCCTCGCGGCGGAAGTTCTTGTAGGCGATCTCCTTCTCGGTGGTCTCGGGCAGCGCCTCGATCTCATGGATATCGTCCAGAACGGTGTAGGGCACCTGAGTCTTGGGGTCCTTCTTGGGCTTGCCGGTCTCGGGGTCGATGACGACGTTGCCGTTCTCGTCCTTGAGGGGCTTGCCGCTCTTGGGGTCGATGATGAATTCGAGCGTCTCGGGGTCGAACTTACGGCTGGCGCGCTTGCCGGCGGCATAAGCGAGGGAGATGCGGGCGTAGCCGCAGATGTCGTTGTCGAAGCCGAGGTCCTCGGCGGCCTGGCACATGATCTCGCCGTCGCGCTGGGCGGCAATGCCGGCAGCCTGGTTCTCGGGATACATCACGTTGAGGTCAAAGGCCTCAGCCAGCTCGCAGGGGAACTTGGAGCTGGACCAGCCGACGAGCTTGCCCTGCTTCTTTGCCTCGCGGGCGTCGGCGTACACGTCGTCGACGACCTTGCGCAGCGCGAGGACGCCGGGACTGACCTGTTTAGCCATTTTTGATTCCTCCTAAATTATTCTTGTAAAGAATGGTGCAGCTCAGGGCTGCTTTTTGAGTGCTTTCTGATAGGCGAAGAGCGCTGCGCCGAGGGCGCCGTTGTACTGCGTGAGCGGAGAGGTGGAGATCTCGTGCCCGAGCTGATTTTCCAACGCCTTGACGATGCCGTGGTTCTGCGCCACGCCGCCGGTCATCACCACGCGGTCACGCACGCCCACGCGGTTGCACAGGCCGCTCACGCGCCCCGCCACCGAGCGGTGGATGCCCGCGATGATGTCGCACTTGTCGGTCCCGACGGCGAGCTGCGAGATGACCTCGCTCTCGGCGAAGACCGTACAGGTCGAGCTGATGCCGATCTCCTTGGTGGACTTGTCGCCGAGGTCGCCGAGGTCCTCGACCCTGACCTCCAGCACGCGGGCCATGACGTCGAGGAAGCGCCCCGTACCGGCGGCGCACTTGTCGTTCATGACGAAATTCTTCATCATGCCGTTCTCGATCTCGATGACCTTCACGTCCTGCCCGCCGATGTCCACGACCGTGTGCACATCGGGGAAGAGATAGGTCGCGCCCTTGGCGTGACAGCTCAGCTCGCTCATCTGCAGATCGGCAAGGCCGTCGAGCGAATTGCGTCCGTAGCCGGTGGCGAGGACGAAATCCATCTGCTCGCGCGTCATTTTGGCGTTATCCAGCACCTCCGCGATGGCGCGGGCGGGGCCGGACGTGCCGGTGCCGACAGGGACGAGGGACTTGGCGACGATCTCCTGACCGTCCTTCATGATCACGCATTTCGACGCGGTGGATCCCACGTCGATGCCCATGGTGTAAATGCTCATAATCGCTTAAAACTCCATACCTCCCCGCGCGGCTCTCGCCGCGCGGGGATCGATCGCTTCAAAAAATCTTACGCCTTCTGGTTCAGGTTGTCGTAGTCGCGGATCACGCGCGGGAGCAGCATCTGATGGAACGGGCAGATGCTCTCGGGATTCTGATAGCAGGCGTTCGCAAAGGCCTGAATGTAGGGACGCATATCGTTCATGTCGACGATCTCGTCCGTCAGGCCGGCCTTGGCGCAGAACTTCGGGCTGGACTTCTTGGCATAATCCTGGATCAGCTCGTTCATCTTGTCGATGGTGGGCTGGAGGTCCTTGCCGGCCTTCTCGTCCTTGACCAGACGGCGGGCATACATCGCGGCCGCGGCGGTCTCACCGTGCATGACGTAGATCTCGGTGGTGGCGGTGCCGATGGAGAAGGCGTTGGTGTCGTTGCCCTGCGGGCCGCCGAGGACATAGTGCGCCGCGGCGGTGCCCTTGCGGAGGGTGATCTCCATCATGGGCAGGTCGCTGGACTGGATGGAGTAAATGAGGCTCTGGCCGAGGCCGAGGAGCTCCGCGCGCTCGGCGTCGTTGCCGACGTCGATGCCGGTGGTATCCTGGATCCACAGCATCGGGATGCGGTCACGGGCACAGAGGGTGACGAACTCGTTCATCTTGATGAGGCCCTGACGGTACAGCTTGCCGCCGACGCCCATTGCGGAGCCGTAGGTGGCCATCTTGTACTCGGGGTAATTCATCAGCATACCCTGCGCGTTGGCGACAACGCCGACGAGCAGACCGTCGATCTTGGCAAGGCCGGTGATCATCTCGGGGCCGTAGCCGTGCTTGAACTCCATGAACTCGGAGCCGTCGAGCAGGCGGGCCATGACGTCGTACATATCGTAGCTGCGCTTCTGGTTGAAGGGCACGATGGAGTACAGATCGTTCGCGTCGAACAGGGGCTCCTTGGGATCGTCCACGCGGAAGAACTCGGGATCGTAGGCGGGCAGCATATCAATGTACTTGCGGATGCCGCCGAGCACGCCTTCCTCGTCGCAGTAGACCTCACGGAAGAAGCCGGTCTCATCGTAGTGGATGGAGACGGTGCCCGGAATATCGGTCTTGAGGTTCTTCTGGGCCTGAATGAGCGCTTCCGCCGCTTCCTTATCGACGTAGCCCTTGGGGTTCATGCCGCCGACGATGCCGGCGCCGCCGACTGCCATGTTGGCGTCCTCATGCGCGATGAGGATGGTGGGGCTGATGGAGTGATAGCCGCCGCCGGCGGGGTTGGTGCCGTAGATGCCGACGATGACGGGAATACCCATCTGGTTCAGCTCGCTGTTGCGATAGAACGGGGTGCCGCCGCCGCGGCGGTTGGGATAGACCTTCTCCTGCTCGTCGAGCTTCACGCCGGAGCAGTTGAGGACGTAGACCAGAGGAATGCGCAGGCGCTTGGCCGTGTCGCTGCCGCGCAGCAGGGCATCCGCCTGACCGGGGACCCATGCGCCGGCGAGCTTCTTGTTGTCGCTGGCGATGATGACGGCCCACTTGCCGTTGATGCGGCCGAGGCCCTTGACGATACCGACGCTGCCGTTATCGTTGTCCTGCGGGTTGTAGAGGCTGTTGAGCGGGCACCAGGTCCCCTCGTCCACCAGCTCCTCGATGCGCTGCATCGCGGTCCACTGGCCGGATTCGTTGAGAGCCTCGGTGCTCTTGCCGGCTTCCAGCGCGGCCTCGCGGATCTCATGGATCTCCTGCTCTACTTCCTGGATCTGCGCCGCGTTCTCTTCGCTGAAGTGAGCCACTTCCTTGCCGATGACGGGCATAGTCTGGAAATAAGAGGGCATAGAATATTCGCTCATGTTTTGTTCTCCTTCTTATTTAATGATAACGGACTTACTTTTCCTTGGGGACCTTGATGAAGGCCTGGCCGGGGTCGATCTCCTCGCGGATGAGACGGATGATCTCGGCGGGGGGCGCCTCAAACATCTCGGCGCGGGAGCAGTCGATCTCAAAGCCGGTATTCTCCTGAATGATCTCGGGCGTGACGCCGGGGAACATATAGGCGCAGTACATACGCTTGGTCTCGTCGTCGAACTTCATGATGCCGAGGTCGGTGACGACCATCTGAGGACCGCGGTTGCCGGGCAGGCCCGCGCGCTCACGGCCGCCGGGGCCGTCCATCCAGCCGCAGGAGGTGATGTAGTCGACCTTGTCGATGAAGCGGCGCTTCTGGTGCTGCATCATGATGATGGTGTTGCAGTAGGTGGCGATGCCGTTCGCGCCGCCGGAGCCGGTGAAGCGCGTGGTGGGCTGGAGATAATCGCCCTTGCCGAAAATGCAGGTGGAGTTCACGTTGCCGTAGGGGTCGATCTGCGCGCCGCCGATGAAGGCGACCAGACGATCCTCGTCGTGCAGCCACTCGTTGGCCTCAAAGCCGACGAAGCGGATGTTGGGCCACTGCACGGCGCAGTGCGCCATGAAGCGGTTGTCGCCGACGGAGCGGGGGACCTCAACGGGGTCGCAGTCCATCAGACCGGACTCGACGATGGGGTGGCAGCTCGGGCAGATCGCGCGCTTGGCGAGGGAGGCGCCGATGAGCGGCAGGCCGGTGCCGACGATGACGATCTGGTTTTCCTTGATGCTCTTGGCGATGGCGTAAGCCTGCATCTCCTGCTTGGTATACTTCGTATAATCAGACATTTCAATACCCCTCCTAACTTAGTGCGTCGTGGAATAGCCGAGGTGCGGCTCGTTCTTCAGGCGCATCAGGCGGCTGCCGCCGATCTTGTCGAGCAGCTCGGCCTGGTCCTTGCAGCCGTAGACCCACTTGTTCAGATAATCCTCGAAGGTCTCGGGGATCAGCTCGCCCGCGGCAGCGGCCTTGGCAGCCTTCTCGGCAGCCTCGGCGGCCAACTTGAGCTTCTCGTCGGCAGGCGCCTTCTCGAGCGCCTTGACGGCCTTGGCGGCAGCCTTGGCAAGCTGCTCGACGGCGTCGGCCTTGTCCTGATACTTGGAGGCCTTGTCGTACTCCTTCAGGGCGGCGTCGTCATCGTCGTAATAGTCATAGCACTGGGCGGGCCATGCGCCGTAGGGCGCCTTCACGACGGCCTGCACGCACTCGCCGAAGATGCGGGTCTTGGTGGGATCGCGGCGGATGTACTCGTTGGAAACGATCTCCTCGCAGGTGACGATGGTCTTGCGCGCGGCGACCGCGATGTCGATGTCGTGGAACTCATCGCCGCAGATGATGCAGGTGCCGTCGGGGCTGGCCTGCTGGACGTGAATGAGCGCGGTGTCGATCCTGGGAACGGGAACGGCGACGACCTTCTGGCCGGGGACCATGGGATTTTCGATCTCAACGCACTTGAGGTCTTCCATCTTGGGCATGGTCTTGCGCTTTTCCTCGCTGATGCCCCAGTACTTCATCAGGCCGCTGCCCTGCATCAGGCGCACCGGCAGGAACGGAAGGCCGAGGGAAGAGGCGTGCAGCATGAGCATCAGCACGTCCTGCGAGTAATCCTCGTAGGTCAGCTGGCCCTTCTCGATGGCGGCACGGAAGCGGCGGGAAACGTTGGTGTAGCCGGAGTTCGCGGTGTAGCAGTTGATGTACGCCGCCACGCGGCCCTCGCCGATGAGCATATCGACCTCGCCGCCGCCGGGGCCGGCGTAGACGATGAAGTCCTTCTGACCCTGGCGCAGGATCTCGGAGACCGCCGCATAGGGCTTGCGGTTGGTGGTGAAGCCGCCGGTGGCGAGTACGTCGCCGTTTTCAACGTACTTTGCAACGGCATCGTGCAGTGACATGACCTTATTCAAGATAAAACCCTCCCTGTTTTTATTGGTTACGGTATCTTATTGCCAATGGGCCCCTGTTTGCATGAAACCTTTCAAAATCAGCCGACAGGTGCTCATACAGGCTTCATTGTAGATTATAGAGGAAAGCGTCCATTTAATCAATGAAAAAAGCAAAGAAAATCAAAAAAAAGTAGCCAAAAATTTTTTGCCATTTTTGTCGTATTCGCGAATTGCTTTCGACGTTCTTCGCTGCACTCCCCTTTTCTTTTTGCAGGAAAACTTGCACTTGTGAACTTTTTAACAGCATTTTTACACCCTTTCCCCTCGCTTTTTTCCGGCACGCAGGTGTTGCGCCGGCGTAAAAAAGCTGTTATCATGTCCTTAGCTTCTGCCGCAAATTTCCCTATCATACCAAGGAGGTACCCTTTATGGAGCTTTTTGATTTCGGCATCCCCGCGCTGGACAAGGCGCTCAACCTCACCGCGACCGTCCTTTTGCTGCTGGCGCTCGGTATGCTGCTCATCCGCGTCATCCTGCGCCTGTGCGACCGCGCGTTTGACCGTTCCGAGCGTCTCGCGCCCTTCCGCACCTATCTGCGCTCGACGCTGCGCGCCGTGCTCTACATTCTCCTCGCGCTCGCCGTTCTCGGCTCGATCGGCGTGGAGATCACCTCGTTCGTCGCCTTGCTGAGCGTTGCCGGTCTCGCCGTGTCGCTCTCGCTGCAAAATACGCTCTCCAACGTGGCTGGCGGCGTCATGCTGCTTATCTCCAAGCCCTTCACCGTCGGCGACTACGTCTCCTGCGACGGCATCGAGGGCGCCGTCCGCGCCGTCGACCTCGCCTACACCACCTTCACCACCGTGGACAACAAGGAGATCTTCGTGCCCAACAGCCAGATCGTCACCGCCAAGATCGTCAACTACAATGCCCTCAGCCGCCGCCGCGTCGACCTGACCTACACCGCCTCCTACGACGCGCCGACCGAGACCGTCCGCACCGCGATCTTGGAGGCCGTCGCCGCCTTCCCGCAGGTGACGGACGAGCCCGCGCCCACGGTCGTCCTCAGCGAATACGGCGCGAGCAGCATCTCCTACCTCGTCAGGCTCTGGGTCTCCGCCGCCGACTACTGGACGGTCTATTACGGCATGAACGAAAAGGTCCGCGAGACCTTTGCCGCCCACGGCGTCGAGATGACCTACGACCATCTCAATGTCCACATGATCAAGGACTGAATCAAAAAGGAAAAAAGAGGGAGGAGGCAAGCCGCTCGGCTTGCCTCCTCCCTTTCTCATTTCTCCAGCTCCCGCAAGCGCTTGAGAAACACCGCCAGCTGCTCGCGCGTGACGAACGAGCGGTACTGCTTGTTGCCGTTTCCGTCGCCCACGATCAGTCCGTTTTTCTCGGCCCACTCGCGCGCCTCCGCGCTCCAGTCCGCCGGCTCGCGCTGCGCGAGCGAGCGCCAGTAGCCCTCCATCAGCGTGTTGAACTGCTCCTGCGTCATCGTTTCCTCCTCTTCAAAGCGCGGCATCGGCGGCGGATACCGCCCCGCGCGCACCATCGACGAGGTGTATTTTCCGCCCCCGTCCCATTGAAAATGGGGCCGGTCAGGAAAGCTCCGCCAGTCGCCGCCCCAGGTGAAGCCCATCTCCTTGCCGAGCCTTCCCATCGCGGTAAAAAATCCCGGGTCGTCGTACTCGTGTCCCTTCACGTTCTTGCAGATATCGAACGCCAGCCCCACGCCCTTTGCGTGGAAGGTCGGCACCGTCGCCGTCCTGGCCGCGTAGCCCATCGAGACGAGGTAGCGCTGGTATTCCGCGTCGCGCACGGTCTGCACCACCAGCACCGGCAGCCCCCGCGCCGCCGCGCGCTCGATCAGCGTGCGGCAGTTCACCGCCACGTCGGCGCGCAGCTCGCCGATCTCCCGACTGTTATACATCCTCGTCCTTCTTACTCTGCGTGCCGAAATAAAATCCGATCACCGCCGTGTAGATCGTCATATAGTCCTGCGAGAGCGACCCGCAGCACTCCAGCACGCAGAACGTGATCGTCAGCGTGATCGTCACGATGCTCTTGACCGTAAAAAGATTTGTCAGCCGCTTGAACGCCAGCTCCTTCATCCGTTCTCCTCCCATCCGTCGCAGTCCTGTCCGCTGCGCGCCTGTCTGCCGCAGGCGGCCTCAAACACGATGCCGCCCGCGGTGTTCTCCGCCTTTGCCTTGTTGTAATAAAAGCCCGCCGACGCGCCGTAGGCCCCCCAGGCGGCGCTCACCGTCGCCGCCACCCACGGCAGCGTGCCGAGATAGCCGTATCCCACCGCCAGCCGCGCCAGCGCGAAGCCCTCATAGGTGGTGTAGAGCACCACCGCGCTCTCGAGCAGGAGCAGCAGCTTGGAAAATGTCCACTTTCTTCTCATGCCGCCGCCCCCTGTGCCAGCAGGGAGAACACCGCGCCGAGCAGCAGATAGAGCACACGGTCGGCCAGCGCCTCCCAGCGCTTCCCCGGCTTTTCCGTGATGCTCTGCACCGCGTTTCGGATCTCCTTCACATTGCCCTCCACGCTCTCCTGCCGCACAGCGAGCACCTCCACCGCCGTTACCAGTTTATCCAGAGCGTCCTGTCTGCGTTCCACCGCCTCCAGACGCTTCGCGCAGGCGTACAGGCGCTCGTCGTTCTCCGTCAGGCGGACCGAGACCTCCTGCTCCGTCATACCGTCGGCACCGCCTTTTCAAAGCTCTCCCAGGTGTGCCCCGTGTCCTCGATGCCCTGCCACGTCCACGCGGCGGCCTCGCACTCCTCCCATGTCAGGAACCGGAAGTAAAAGTCCACCTGCAGATGGCACGGCATGATCTCCAGAATGATGTCGCGGATGCGCGCAAAGTCCTCCGGCTCGCCCGCCACCTGCGGAAAGGTCACACGCACCACGCCCTGCTCGTCCGTCTCTGCGGCCACGGCGCGCACGCCGCAGCCGCTGATGGTCTGGTTGACCGCCTCGAGCGTGAAGCCGTCGCCGCCGACGCGCAGCAGCGACGCGATCGCCAGCCGGCGCAGCGCCGGCGTCGTGCGCGCGCCGACGCGGGAGAACAGCCGCTCGCGGCGGGAAAGCCCCTCGTCCTCCGCCGTCATCAGCACACCCTCACGCGCCGCCTTCTCCAGCGCCTCAGCTGCGGCGTCCAGTCCCTCGCCCGCGGCGTACAGCTCCGCACCGCTCAGGCTGCCCTCATCGAGCCGATAGACCCGCAGCGGGCGCAACAGCTCGCAAAGATAGTTGTAGTAGCCCATCGCCTCACGCCTCCGTCAGCTCACTGATCGTCACCGTGCCGAGCATTGGCAGCTCCGTCGAGCCAACCGCCACATCCGCCGCCGGTGCGGTCAGATGCACGTTCTCCACGCCCTCCACACCGCAAAGCAGCGTCAGCAGCCTCGCCGTCGTCACGTTCTTTCCCAGCAGCCCGCCGGTGAACAGCGCCTCCAGCGCGCTCTGCGCGCCGGCCTTGACCTCGGCAAAGGTATACCCCGGCGCCGCCTTGAGCGCCGCCGTCACCGCCACCGTCTCGACCGTCGGCGCGAGCACCTTCACATCCACCGCGATCTCGCGCTTTTTCTGCAAGTCCATCTCGACCGCCGCGAGCAGCGCCGCGTCCGGAACGCCCGCGTGCGTCGCGATCACCACGTTCACCGTCCCGATGCCGCGGGCGCGACCCACCGCCTTCGCCGCCGCCACACCGGGATAGCGCATCGCCTCCTGCTCGTAATAGGCCGCGTTCGCGCCGTTCGGCAGTCGCTGATAGCTCGCCAGGACCCGCCCGCGCAGCGCCTCGTCGCTCTCGGCGTCACAGCCGCCGGAAAATGCCGCCGGGTTCGTGCACTGCACCACGCCGACCGGCATCGCCGACAGCAGCGTGACCGTCCCCGCGATCACATTGCCGCCCGCGCCCGCCTCCACAGCCTGCGCGGGCACGTCGGCCCATTGGCTGCCCACGGCGATGGTCGCGTCCTCCGTCGTCTCAAAGCGCACGCCCTCCGCCGTCATGCACACCGTGCCCTTTTCGATTGGGCACGCCGCCGTTACCTTGTCCGCCGCGGCAAAGCGGAGGGTACCGACCGCCTTTTCCGCCGCCGCGCGCGTGATGCCGCGCGTTTCGGCATGATAGTCCAGATACATTCCCTGCGCCGTCTGCGGAAAGCTCTGGTCAAGCACCCAGTCTGCCTGCATCAGCAGCGACTGCAGCTCCGCCGCGAGCGCATAGAGGCGCACCGCGCTGTCGCAGCCCTCGCTCGGCACAAAGCCCGCTCTCTGCGCGAACGTGCCGCGCATCTGCTCATAGATCTCCGTCCATTCCTTCACCGTCTCTCACGCTCCTCTCACCGTCATCTCCAGCGCGGCGCTCTCGCCGTCCGCCGTCAGCAGCACGCGCAGGGCCATGACCCCGTCCCCGCGCTCCGTCAGCTCCACATCCTCCACCGTCAGCGCCGTTTCCTCCGCCAGCGCCGCGGCGGTGTACAGCTTCGCCGCGGCAGCCCGGGCCGACGGCTTCTCATGCCCGAGCCGATACGGCTCGCTCCCCAGCTCCGGCAGAAAGGGAAAGCTCCCTCTCCGCACGCTCAGCCGGAAGAGCGCGCGCTCAAGCAGCGCCTCGGCTCCATCCGCGCGCCGTTCCCCGCCGATGCCGTCGGCGATATAGTCTCCGTTTCGGATCTTCAGCTCCATTCCCGTCACCCCTCAGCTTACAGGCGGCACATACATTGCGCCGTTGATAAAGAGATCTCCCTCGATCTCCACATGGCCGTTTCGTCGCAGCGTGATGCTCGCGCCGCCGCTCTCCGCGTAGATGCGCACCTCGCCGTCGTCCAGATCGTCCTGCTCCCGCGCGGCGTCCAGCGAGCCGGCCACATACCGCTCCTCGCCGAGCGTGCCGCCCTTGATGACCAGCACACGCTCGCCGTTTTTCGGCCGCCACGCATACCCGCCCGGCGACGCGAGCGGAACGTTGCGCTCCTCTCCCCGGCTGAGTACGCCCGCCGTGCTTCCGCCGATGGTCACGGTGCCGCTCTCCGCATTTGTTGTCTCCTGCGGCTCCTCCGTCCGTCGGAGCCAGCCTGCTACCCACATTTTTTCATACCTCCCACAGTGTCAGCTCCGTCGTCTCGCCGCTTGCGGAGAGCGTATGCAGCGTCTCGCTCACGCGAAACGTCCCCCGCACGCCCAGCCGCGCGAGCGACAGTTCCACGCGGTCCATCGGCTCGGCGTCCACGCTCCCTGCGAGCGTGACCGTCAGCTCCCGCGCGTCCTCCGCGCTCTTCTCGATCTGATAGCGCCCCGTGTAGCGCAGCTCATTCACGCTCCGCGAGGGCACATACACCACGCGGCGGCAGCTCCCGCCGCGCGCGAGGAACGCCTCGTTCCGCACCGTCTGGCGCAGCTTCTTCGCACGGTTCACCGCCGTCACCTCGGAGAGCACGCCGTACCGCCTGTCGCGGTACGACGCCTCGATCACGCCCTCCGGCTCCTCCAGCACAAGCCGGCGCCCTTCTGCCGCGCCGCGCAGACACAGCACGCCCTCCCGCGTGAAATACGGCGTCAGTCCGCAGCGCCGCGCAAAGCCCTCAATGGCCTTCCACCGGCTCGATCCGCTCGCCACCGCATATTCGCCCGTGCCGTACACCTCGCCGCGCGGCTCCCATGCCACGCCGCACGCCGCCGCGTGGTCTTTCAATATCTCGCTGAGCGCCGCGCGCTGATAGGTCACCGCCTCAGCCTCGTTGTCGAGCAGCAGCGCGGCCATGCCGCGCCCCTCGACCGTCAGCACCGCCCCCTCCGCGCCGCACACGGCGCTCCACTCGTCGATCACGCCGCGGAACCGCGTCACGCCGTTCTCCGTTGCCGCAAAGCGGCAGGCCGCCTTCAGCACCTCCCCCATCTCGGCACTGTAAAGGCACTTTACCCGAAAGCTGTCGCACGGCACGCCGCCGGTGCGCCGCAGCCGCCATTCCAGCAGCGCCGGCAGCTCGTATACCTTGCCGTCGGCCGTTTCCACTCTGCCGGTCATGAAAGCCTCACCCGCTCTCTGGGATAGATCCGATTCGGGTTCGCGATCTGCGGGTTGAGCGCACACAGCGCGCGCACCGTTGTGCCGTTTCGCGCCGCGATGGCCCAAAGCGTGTCGCCCTGCACCACGGTATGATACCGCGCCCCCGCCGTTCCCGCCGCGCTGCCGCCCGCCGCCGAAGTGCTCACTTCCTTCAGCGCCGCACCCTCGCTTCCCGCCTCGCAGAACGCGAAGCGGTAGCGCACATAGTCCGGCAGCGGCTCCTGCACGACCTCCAGTTCGGTGAAGTAAGCGCGCGTCGTCATCCACACCGGATGCACCAGCACGCCCGCGCCCCCTCCGTAAAACACCGTCGCCAGCCGCTTGAATTCCTCATACGCGCCCTCTCCGGCGAATTCCCCCTCGCCCTCAAGCACGCGGCAGACCTGCCCGAGGTCCTGCGTCACGCTCCTGCCGAACGGCAGCTTGTGCTCCGCCACCACGCGGCGGAACGAAATGCGGTAGCTCCCGGGATTGCTCGGCCAGATGTAGTCCTTATATCGCATGGGCGTCAGTCTCACGTCCCCGCCTCCTCTCAGTAAAGATAGAATCCGCCGTCATAGCGCCGCGCGTCGCGCTCGATCTCTCCGCTCACGCTCCGCGCGGTGCGGAGGGCGTCTCCGCCCTCCGCCGAAACGAACGCCTCCGCCGCGTCATGCCATCCCGCGCCGCTCTCCGGCGCGGCAGCGGATGCGCTCCGTTCCCCGCTTCCCCGCGCGCCGGCGTCCCCCGCCGCCGTGCGCGCAGATGTCGTTTTTTCTGCCGTCCGCCTTACGCTCCGCGAACGGTCCTCCGCATCGGCGCGGCCCTCGCTCTCCTCCGGCTCCGCCGCCGATGCGCCCTGCCTGAGCCGCAGATAACGCGCCATGTCAAAGCTCTCGTTCACCGTCTCGCCCGCACGGAACGCCTGCGCGCCGTCCTCCCATGCCGCGTCAGCGGAGTCCTGCCCCTCGTTCTCTCCCGTGGGCGCTCCCAGATACTGCCGCACCATCAGTCCGACCGCCGCAAGCATCGCCGCGCCGAGCTGCTCGGTCACGCGCCTTTGCTGCGCCGCGAAAACCGCATCGTCTCCCATCAGGCGTCCGTCTCCATGCGCTTACAGGAGATGACCGTCACCTTTTCCGCCACCGGCTCGCCGAGCTTGCCCAGCTCCTCGATGTTGCTCCAGCGGCAATGGCTGTAGATGATGCGCTTGCCCGGGCGGCACACCACCACGGAAAAGTCGTCGAGCTCATAGAAGCTCACGCCGTCGCCGATGGCCTCGTCCGTCGCGTACAGGCGGCTGAGCTCCAGCGTATAGCGCGTCTGCCCGCCCACGGTCGCCACCGGCTCGCTCTCGCCGAAGGCCTCGACCTCGCGGCTCGTGTGCAGCGCCTTCGCGCTGTAGCCCTGCACCACCGCCAGCTTTTTGCCGTTGAGCTCCAGATAAATGTCCCGGCTCGTCGGGATCGTCATATTTGCCATCTCTCCGCCTCCTTACACCGTGATGTGCGCGCTGAGGTAAATGCGGTTGAGCCCGTGCGCCACCGCGAAGCTGAACTCCACCAGGCACACCGTCGGATCGTCCTCCGACGCCTTCACGCTCACCTCGCCGAAGCTGTCGATGATCTCCTGCGCGCGCTTGTTTTCCAGCTCCACCATCACCTGCGAGCGGATCGCCGCGCGCACCTGCGCGGTGTTCTTGCTGCGCACGAAGCGCGCACGCAGCGACGCGCGCAGCGCGGGGATCACGTCGTCCACGATCCGCACCGTCGTCAGCTCGCGCCAGGTCTTGTCCGCCGCCCCGCCGGTGGTCGTGCGCGTCGTGATGCCGCGCACGATGCTCACCTCGCCGCTCACACACTCCAGCGGCGTCACGCCGCCGGTGACCAGGGTATCCACCTGCGTGTCGTCGTAGCTCGCGCTCAGGCCCGAAAAGCCCGCGAGCACCGCGCCGTTCACCGGCACGGACGGGTCGCTCTCCCCCGCGATGACCGCGGCGGCTGCCGCCGCCATACGCACATCGCCGGGCGCCGTGAGCACCATGCGCTCGCTGTTGAGCTTGCCCGCGCGCTCCACGAGCTTCGCCGCCGTCTCGCTCGCGCCGCCCGAAACCACGCCGATGCGCTCCCTCTGCGCGCCCGACGCCTTCTCCACGCTCGCGCGCAGCTTGAGCTGCACGTCCACGCTCGCGCTGTCGCACACGATCACATCGACCGCCTCCTGCTCCAGCGCGGCAAAGGCCGCCTCATAGCCGGTCGGCGTCGCCGCGGACACCTTCACCGCCTTGACCACCGCCGCGCCGTTGCGGTAGAGCGCCGCGAGCAGCGCCGCCATGCCGACCGTGCCCTCCGCGTCCTCGCCGAAGGCGCTCACGCCCTCGGCGTAAGAGGTCAGCGTCACCACCTCATTGGCCGTGCCCGTCGTGCTCACCGCCGCCGCGCCGAGGATCCTCGCGGTCTTTTTCCCGCCGATCACGCTCGAGGCGTCGTAGGACGAATACACGCCCGGGTGCTCATGTACCACCGTGTTGCCCACCTACTGCATCACACCTTTCAAAATAAAATCCGTCAGCACCGCGCTCTCCTCGTCCGCCGTCGCCACGAAGTAGGCCGTGCAGCGCGCGGTGCCCCGCCGCACGAACATACCGTACTCCTCGTCCCACTCCGTTTTCTCCCAGCTCAGCTCATCGAGCGTCAGCCCGTCGGCAAGGCCGTCCAGCAGCGCCTCGCTCACGGCCTCCGCCGTCTGCTCACAGCCGCGCGCCCCCTTGCGCCGCGGCGCGTAAACGTCCAGCGACGCCGCCATTTTGAGCTTCCTGCCGTACACCTCGACCGTCCGCCCGCTCTCCGCGTCGTACCGCTCGCCGAGATAGTTCATCAGTCCCGCGTGCGCCAGCTCCGCCTGCTTCGCGTCGACGGCGACCACGCTCCCGCTCCTCTCGCGGAAGCGCTCGTCCTCATAGGCCTCCGCCGCGTCAAGACCGGCGGCCTTCAGCCGGCTCACGATCTCCGACCGCACCTGTCCCGCCGCCGTCATGCCGTCTCCTCCTCGCGGTCAAGCACCGCCCAGTAGTGCGTCACCAGAGCGCCGAGCTTCACGCTCTCCGCGCGGCGGACGCGGTAGCGCTTTCCCTCGCAGAGGATATGGTCCCCCTGCGCCACACTCACCTCCGCGCTGCCGAGATAACGCCAGCAGCGCCGATCCGCCGCGCCCAGCGGCCCGACGGAGAACGGCTCGCCGCCGCTCACCGCCGTAACGGGCTGCACGAAGCCGTGCGTCTCGCCCGTCTCCGCGCCATGCTCCACCGTCACGGTCATGCCGTAGCGGCGGAACGCCTGATCGATCATGCTTTTCATCCCTTCACTGCGCAAAAGAAGAAGCCGCCTCCTTCCGTATACGGGGCCATCAGCTGCCGTGCGCTGCGCCGCAGCGCCGCGGCACGTTCGCTGTTCGCGCCGCCCCTGACCTCGATCGTCACGTCGCCCGCGCGGAGGGAGGACAGCTCCTCCGCCCCGCCGAGCCTTGCGTCCGTCAGCGCGGCGGCCGCCAGCCATGCGCTCGCGCAGATGAACGCGCCCTCGCAGTCCTCCGGCGCAACGCCCTCGCGCAGCTCGCGCTCGAGCGCCTGCGCGCTTGCCGCACAGAGCCGTTTGAGCAGCGCCTCATCCTCTGCGCCGCAAGCGCAGATGCTCTTCGCCGTCTCAAGGATCTCCTCGTCCATCGCTCTCCCTCCTTTCGCTTCCTGCCGCCGTTAAACGGTCAGCACCTTGGAGGCCTCCTGATAGGGCTTGGCAAAGCCCGAAATGCTCGTGATCGCCGCGCGCTCGATCTGGCGGTCGATGAGCTTGTCGTACTCCACCATCACCTCGCTGCCGCAGATGTGCTCGAGGGCATAGTTCTTATCGAGACCGATGAGCTTGCCCGCGGGAACGGCAGAGGTGCGCAGCAGCTTCGCGCCCAGCGGCGTGGAGAGCGTGCCGGTGCCCTGGAAGTTCAGGCCCGTCAGCGGGTTCTGGAACTCCGAGAGCTTGAGCATCTGCAGCATCACGTCGTTGGATACCAGCATCGTATTCATGCTGTAGGGGTCGAACTTGGACCAGAACTCCAGCAGCGCACTGTAGGTCAGCGTGCCCGCCGTGCCGCTGATCTTGCCGCTGCCGCTGCCGATCTCATAGGCGTCGGCGGCGTTGTTGTTGCCGTCGCCGTTCATCAGCACCTGCACCGCGTCGTCAAGATGCATACGGGCGATGTACGCGCCGATCTGGCGCAGAGTCACGGAAAACAGGTCCAGTCGCTGGAAGCGGATGGCCTCGTAGCTCGCCACGAGCATACGTCCGCGCTTGTGGAGCTTCACCAGATTCTCCTGCGTGCGGATGGCGGTCGTCGGAAGGACCACGCCCTCCTCCACGCGGCGCAGCGCCTTGTCGTCGTCCGTCGGCACGGACGCGATGGTGCGGTAATCCATGCCGTCGAAGTTGGTCGTGGTCGCGGTGATCTCGGGCAGAATATCGCTCTCCATGCCCTGACGCACCACGCGCGAAACGAACTCGGGGAACAGCACCGCGCTGTCGGTCGTGTGGAAGAACTTCTCCACCATGTCGCTGCCCGCGCCCTTGACGTGGATATCAAAGCGCTTGAGCTGACGCTGGAAGGCGTCCAGGCCCTCCAGTGCCGTGCCGCGGTAGTTTTCGCTCGGGTCCAGGCTTTCGAGCACTCTGGAAAAGCTCTTGCCGCTCTGGGCATACATGCCCTTTTCGAGCTTCAGATTTTCATAGCCGTACGTCATTTTTCTCCTCCTCTTAAAGCATGATGGTCATGGTCTTGCCGGTCGTATCGACCTCGACGGCAAGGTAGCTGTGTCCGCCGCTGGTCACAACGCTCACGCCGCCGTTTCCGTCCGCCGCGAGCAGATTCCAGCCGACCGCCGGCGCGGTCTCGCCGCTGTACGGTACGCGCACAAGGCCGCTGAGCTGCACGCTGCACGCCTTGCCGTCGCGGCCCATCGCCGCCACCACGCCGCAGAAGCCGTCGTTCGCGGCGCACTTGCTCACCGTGCCGTTGGCGGACACCTTGACGACCTTGCCCTCCTCGGCTCCCGTGCCCGCCGCAAAGGTGGCGCACCACGCGCCGATGCCCTCGTAAGAAATGCTCATCTCATTTCCTCCTCTTTTCTTCGTTATTTATTCCAAAAAGCGCTCCGCTTTTTTGGTCTCTCTGCTCACACGCAGAAGTCGCGCTCGTTTTCCTCGCGCTTCTCACGCGGATCGACGATCTGCACGTTCGTACCGAGCTTTTTTGCCGCCCGCGCGCCGAACGCCTTCTTGAGCTCCAGCAGCTCGCGCTCGCCGAGCTTTTCGGTCACGCTCTCGGCCACCGCACCGTCAAGCGTCTCGTCGGCTACCAGCATCAGTCGCCTCACCTCGCGCCGCAGCGCACCGAGGTAGCTCTTGCCAAGCGCGGAGAATGTCTCCAGCTCCTCCAGCTCGCGTACCTGCGCGCGGCTGCCGCACGCGCGCACCATCGCCTTGAGCGAGCCCTCGCTCTGCCCGAAGCGCTTGACCACGCCCGCCGCTCTCTGCGCGGGCACCGCCACAAAGCTCCACTCATAGGCGTCCGTGATGTCGCTGAGCACCGCGTAGCACAGCTTCCCGCCGTAATACTTTCCGCGCTCGTGCTCGCAGAGCCCCGCGTCCTTCCCGCAGATCGAACAGCTTCGCTTCGCCGCGCTGCACCCGACGCTCACTTCTTTTTTGATGCCGCCCTCGATCTCCGCGATCAGCTCCGCGTTTTTCTCCGTGCGCAGCATATAGGCCCAGCCCTTGCACCAACAGTATTTGTCGCCCGCCGTCGTGCGCGTCTCCTCCTCGATCACCTCCGCGCGGTAAATGCGCGCCGTCTGTCCGCCCGCCGACCAGCTGTGGTCGAAGATGCCCGTCCTGCCGACGAACAGCTCCGAGAGCTTCTCCAGCGCCGCACGGTCGAAGCGCTCAAAGTCGCGATCCACCTCGTTGTCGCACAGCTTCACCGCAAAGGTGTAGACCTCCTCCGCGCGCAGCTCCTTCTTCGCAAAGCGGTTGATGCGCGCCAGCTCCTCCGCCGTCACGGCGATGCCCGCTTCCTTTCCTTTCTCGCTCAAGTCTGTTCCTCCCTCTCGTCATTTTCCAGTCGGAGCCTGCGCGCCTGCTCGCGGTACAGCTCCGCCTTGGCCTCCTCCACAAGGTCCTGCAAATTGATGTCGTCCCACTCCACGGCAAAGCGGCAGCCGTAGCCATGCAGGCGCAGCCACAGTCGGCACACGCGCTCCACCATCGGCGTGAGCGTGCGCCGCAGCGCCGTGATCTCGCTCGTGAGCATATCCGCCTGCTGGCTGCTCATGCGCTCGGTGGACGACCAGCTCAGCCCCAGCAAAAACGGCGGCAGGCCGGTCTTAGCCACCAGCTGCTCGAGGATCTGCCGCACCGGCACCTCACAGTCGGGCATCACGTTGTCCGCGCCGATGGCGCGGATGCTCACGTCGCCCACGCTCACAAAGTCGCGCACGCTCCCGCCGCGCGTCTCCTGCATCGCGCCGGACCACTCCTGTGCCAGCAGCTCGGCCCGCTCGCGCGCCAGCGCGCCGTCCGGCTCCTCGCCCTGCGGCTTGTAGACCACCGCGAAGCGCACGTTGCCGCAGCGCTCCCAGTTCTGCCCCACCGCGTAGTAGATGCGCGAGAGCAGCTCCGCCATAAAGGGCATCGAGCGCAGCAGCGACACGCCGTAGGGATTCTCCGACTCCGGCAGCAGCGGCGTGAAAAGCACCAGCTCCTGCCGCGGCAGCTCGCGCAGCCTCCCCGCCGCGTCGTAGCCGCAGAACCGCACATCCAGCGCCGTCTCGCCCTCGCGCAGAGCCAGCTGCTCCACGCGGTGGCACAGCACCGCCGCGATCTCGCGTCCCTCCGCGTCCGGCACGATCTCGCCCACCGCGCGTCCGTTCGTCAGCAGCGAATCCAGATACTTGTCCAGAAAGGCGTTGAAGCCCACCTGCGCGTGTCCCACATTCACCGTGCGCAGGAATTCGCCCATCTCCTCCTGCGCCCGCTCGTCCTCACACAGCACGCGGAAGCCGCCGCTGAGCCTCACCAGCTTTCCGATCGCCGCGTCCACGATCGGCACCGCCTCGCGGACGCTGCGGTAGAGCGCCGCGTCTGCCCCGCCGAGCGGCATATAGCCTCGCAGCGCAGCAAAGGGATGCCCTCCCCTCTCGCGCACCTGCACCGCCGCGGCCGCGCCGCCCGTCTGCTCCTTTTTCCTTCGTTTCACCGTTCTGCCGCTCCTCTCCAGTTCGTCGTTCTTGTCACCGCGCACGCGGTCGGCATTGTGCCGCGCCCCGCCGCCACAGACATCGCAAAGTATCGCATCTCGTCCATCGCGTGATCGTTCTCCTTGCGCGGCACGTCGTGTCCGCTCCCGTCGTTCACCCATTCGTAGCTCTCCATCTCCCGCAGGCAGTCCTTGCAGCTCCGGCAGATCACGAGCCTCCGCTTCTTCAGAAGATCCGCCGTCACCCGCAGTCCGTCTGCCACCGCGTTGTTCGCCCGCATCACGCGGAAGCCCCTGCGCCGCAGCGTCTCGATGAAGCTCGCCGCCGACGGGTCCACGATCACGCGCTCGATCCTTCTTCCCCGCGTCAGCTCCTCGAGCGCGTCGACGTATTCCTCATCCGTTTTCTGCCGGCCCTCCGTGCGGGAATCGTAGTAGTATTCGTCCACGCGGTACCACACGCCGTCCTTGAGCGCCCACAGTCCCATGCTCGTCGGGTTCACCGTCCCGTAGTCCACGGAAACACGCAGCCTCTCCCACGGCTCCGCGGGCGCCTCCTGCGCGTACTCCCCCGGCGCGTAGAAGTCGTAGATGCGCCCCTCCGCCGCCGTCCATTCGCCCAGCACGAAGCGGCGGTAGAAAATACCGCTATACATGCTCTCGTACCGGGCGCGCACCCTCGCGCTCAGCGACGGATTGTCCGCCATCGTGAAGTGGAGATAGAGCGCCCTTTTCTCCTCGGCCCGGCACACCCACTCCTGGTAGAACCAGTGGTTCGGCCCCTCGGGATTGCAGCTGAACCACAGCCGGCTCCCCTCGACCGAGCAGCGCGCGCTCGCCTGCTCGACAAACGAGCGCGGCATCAGCGCCGCCTCGTCAAACAGCACTCCCGCCAGCGTCATGCCCTGGATCAGCGCGGCGCTCGCCTCGTTCGCCCCGCCGAAAAGATAGAACCGGTTTTCCCGTCCGCGCCGCCGCACGATCAGCAGCTTTTCGCTCCGCTTCTCCTCGCAGGCAAAGCCCAGCCTTCGCAGCTGCGGCAGCACCGTTTCCAGCAGGTTGCGCCGCAGCGCGCCCACGCTCCGCCCGCACAGCGCGAACTGCCGGTCGGAAAAGCACGCCATCGCCCAAAAGAAAAAGCCCATTCCCATCGCCAGTGTCTTGCCCGAGCGGATGGCACCGTCGCAGATGATCGCCGCATAGTCCTCGTATTCCCTCCTCGCCCACCAGACGAACGCCTTCCTCTGCCGCAGCGAGAGCGGTATCATCTCCTTCACGCTTCCTCCTCCGCCTGCACCATCGCGCGGAAAAACTCCTCCGCCTCGCAGCCCTCGCCCTCCAGCATACCGGCCAGCGCCTGCAATGCCTTCACCCGGTCGATGAACCGGATCTCCACGCTCCCGAGGTTGCTGCGGCGGAACTCCGCCACCGCGCCGAGGTCCAGCCGTCGGATCTCGTCCTCCGTCGGCTCCTGGCAGTAGGCGAGCTTCACCGCGTCGTTTGCCCGCGCCAGCGCCATTTCGTACAGTCTCTGAATGACGCGCTCACGGGTCGCCTTTGCTCGCATTCCTTCGATCACATCCCTTCCGCCGCCGTCCCCGGCTCTCCCGCATTTCCTTCTTCCCTGCGCGGGCTGCACCGGTTCCGGCCGCCGTTCGTTTTCACCCGTAGCCGCCCACCCCCGTTTTGTTGCACGTTTCCGTGCGTCAAGCGTTCAAAAGTTTTTATTTTTTCGCTTTTTCTCATTTTAACGAAATCTTTACAGTCAAAATATCCAACGATTTACCCGTCAATTCGTCACATTCACAAAAAATTCATATTTTACCTCTCTAAAGCGTCAAAATGATTGCTTTTTTTGAAGCATCGCTTTATAATTTTTGCTATGGTTTCGCCGTTCCCTGAATGGGCGGGCTTCTTTTTTACACGGCGGATACGGGAATACCCCCGCCGAATTTTTGATACGGCGGACTTTGGGAAGATTCCCGCCGGATAAGGAGTGACAGCAATGGAAAACAAGCTCGAAAAGAAATACGGCCTCTTCACCGCGATCTGCATGGTGGTCGGCATCGTCGTCGGCTCGGGCGTATTCTTTAAGGCGCAGGTCATTTTGCAGAAGACCGGCGGCGATATGCCGCTCGGCGTCCTCGCCTGGCTCATCGGCGGCGCCATCATGATCGTCTGCATCCTCGCCTTTTCCGCCATGGCGCAGAAATACGAAAAGGTCAACGGCATCGTCGACTATGCCGAGGCCATCGTCGGCAAGCGCTACGGCTACTACATCGGCTGGTTCCTTTCCACCACCTACTATCCCACGCTCACCTCGGCGCTCGCCTGGCTGAGCGCCCGCTATACGCTGGTGTTCGTCACCTCCGTCGATCCCGATTTCCCGCTCATCGTTCCGGCCGAGGCGGGCGGCTGCATCATCGGTCCCGAGTGCCTCGCGCTCATGCTCTTCTACATGGTCTGCGCCTACGCCGTCAACGCGCTCTCGCCGAAGCTCGCCGGTAAGTTCCAGGTCGCCACCACCGTCATCAAGTTCATTCCCCTCGCGCTCATGGCGGTCGTCGGCATCATTTTCGGCCTCGCCAACGGGATGCTGACCAACAACTTCACCACCCCCGCCGTCGGCTACGAGGTCACGGGCAGCCCGCTCTTCGCCGCCGTCTGTGCCACCGCCTTCGCCTATGAGGGCTGGATCATCGCCACCTCCATCAACGCCGAGCTCAAGGATTCCAAGCGCAATCTGCCCAAGGCTCTGCTCATCGGCGGCCTCATCATCGTCGCCACCTATATCCTCTATTACATCGGCGTCGCCGGCGGCGCCACCAATCAGGAGCTGTGCGACTCCGGCGCGACCGCCGCGTTCATCAACGTGTTCGGTCCCGTTCTCGGCAACATCCTCAACCTCTTCATCGCCATCTCCTGCATGGGTACGATGAACGGCCTGATGCTCGGCTGCTGCCGCGGCCCCTACTCCCTTGCCGCCCGCGGCGAGGGTCCCCACCCCGAGCTTTTCAGTCAGGTGGACAAGGTCTCCAACCTCCCCAACAACTCCGCCATCCTCGGCCTGTTCTACTGCGCCGCCTGGGGCCTCTACTTCTATCTCTCCAACCTCGCCGGCACCTGGAGCCATGCCGTCGCCTTTGTCGGCACGCCGTTTGAAAGCGTCATTTTCTTCTTTGATCCCACCGAGCTGCCCATCATTACCATCTATGCCCTCTACATTCCGATCTTCATCAACTGGATGAAGAAGGCGACCGACGAATCCGCGCTGCGCCGCTACGTCATTCCGACGCTCGCCATCTGCGGCTCGATCTTCATGGTCATCGCCTGCCTCATCGGCCACAAGATGGGCAACTTCTGGTACCTGCTCACCTTCGCGGTCATCATGCTCATCGGCAAGCGCTTCGCCAAAAATAACGCCTGAGTCCGCCTCATTCACCGGATACCCTGAAGCAAAAGCGGGGCAGAGAGCCGTTCGGCCCTCTGCCCCGCTTCCTTTATTCCTGCCCATCATCGGCTTTTTCCCGTGAAAAAACGACCGCTCCCGCGGTCGTTTTTTGTTTCCTGTTCGGTTTCAATTCAGCGCCTCGGCGTTGAGGTCAAAGAGCTCGCGCACCCGCGCGTGCAGCGCCGGGTGTCCCTCCAGCCTCGGGTCGAGGGCGAGCAGCGCCTCCGCCGCGCCCTGTGCCTCGTAAAGCAGCTCCATGTCGCAGGTGAAGTCCGCCACGCGCAGCGTCGGCAGACCGTGCTGCCGCGCGCCGAAGAAGTCGCCCGGGCCGCGCAGCTTCAGATCCTCCTCCGCCAGCGCGAAGCCGCTCTGCGTGCGGCGCATCGCGTCGAGCCGCGTTTTATTGTCCTCGCCGCGGTTGTCGGAAACGAGGATGCAGTACGACTGCCATGGCCCGCGCCCCACGCGCCCGCGCAGCTGATGGAGCTGCGAGAGCCCGAAGCACTCCGCGTTCTCGATGAGCATGACCGAGGCGTTCGGCACGTCCACACCGACCTCCACCACCGTGGTGGAAACGAGCACGTCGATCTCGCCCGCGGCGAACGCGCGCATGACCGTTTCCTTTTCCTTCGCTTTCATTTTTCCATGCAGAAAACGCACCGTTCGGTTCGGAAACACCTCTTTCTGCAATTTTTCCGCATAGGCGGTCACCGCCTTGCGCTCGTCGGGCAGCTCGCCGTTCTCCTCCACCATCGGGCAGACGATGTAGGCCTGCCGTCCCTCCGCGAGCTGCTTTTCGAGGAAGGCGTAGATGCGCTCATGGTAGCTCGACGGCACAGCGTAGGTCTCGATGCTCTGCCGCCCGGGCGGCAGCTCGTCGATCACGGAAACGTCGAGGTCGCCGTAGATCATCAGCGCCAGCGTGCGCGGGATGGGCGTTGCGGACATGACGAGCAGATGCGGGTTCTCACCCTTGGCGCCCAGCGCCGCGCGCTGGTTCACGCCGAAGCGGTGCTGCTCGTCGGTCACGACCAGCCCGAGGTTCTGATACGAAATGTCCGGCGAGAGCAGCGCGTGCGTGCCGATGGCAAGGTCGATCTCCCCCGCCGCGAGCTGCTCTAAGATCGACCGCCGCGTTTTCGCCTTGGTCGAGGCCGTCAGCAGCGCGCAGCGCACGCCAAGCTTTTCCAGCAGCGGCGCGAGCGTGTGATAGTGCTGCTCGGCCAGAATTTCCGTTGGCGCCATCAGCGCTGCCTGCAGGCCGTTTTTCGCCGCGAAGTAAATTCCCGCCGCCGCGACCATCGTTTTGCCGCTGCCCACGTCGCCCTGCACGAGCCGGTTCATCGGCCGCTCCGCCGTCATGTCGCGCAGAATATCGTCCATCGCGCGGGCCTGCGCGCCGGTGAGCGAGAACGGCAGCGCGCCGAAAAACGGCGTCATATCGACCGCCGCGCAGGTCTTGCCCTTTACGGTCGTCCGCCGTGCGCGCAGCAGCCGCAGCCCGAGCGTGAGGAAGTACAGCTCCTCGAACGCGAGCCGCCGCCGCGCCGCGGCCAGCGCCGCGTCGTCCGCGGGGAAATGGATATTCTCATAGGCATACCGCACATCGCACAGCCCATGCTGCCGCCGCAGCTCCGCAGGGAGCAGGTCGGGCAGCCGGTCCGCTCCCTCGTCCAGTCCCTGCCGGATGGCGCGGTGGAGCAGGCTCTGCCCCACGCCCGCCGTCAGCGGATAGACCGGCACGATGCAGCCGGTGACGTCGTGCAGCCCCTCCCGCTCAAAGACGGGATTCGTCATCGTCCGCCGCAGCAGCGTCCCCTCGACCGTGCCGTAGAACGTGTAGCTCTCGCCCACGTGGAACGTGTTTTTCAGGTACGACTGGTTGAAGTACGTCAGCTCCAGCGCGGCGCTCTCATCCACCACGCGCAGCTTGACGAGCTCCAATCCCTTTCGGATGCGCGAGAGCTTCGGCTCCGACGCCACCATCGCCGTCACGCAGGCGCGCTCACCGACCTGCAGCTCCGCGATGCGGCGGCTCTCCCGCCGATCCTCGTAGGCGCGCGGGAAATAGGAGATGAGGCTTTTCAGGTCTGTGATGCCGAGCTTCGCAAGGCTCTTCGCCCGCGCCTCGCCCACACCCCTGACAAAGCGCACACCGGTATTCAGCTCCGCCACGGCCCTCGCCTCCTCTCAGAAAATCTTTCTTCATTATACTCGTTTTCTCCGCATTTGAAAAGGGCCTTCCGCTCTTGCGGAAAGCCCCTGTTCCCTTACGTTCTTCGGACGTAATCGACATAGCGGAAGCGCAGGCCGTTTTCTTCCTGCCATTCCCCCACCGTCTCCGCTGTCCAGTCGGGCGCGGCGTCGAGGTTCGGAAAGAAGGCGTCCGCCCCCTCCGCCGCGGCGTCCACCTGCGTCACCAGCACACGCTCACAGCGCGGCAGCAGCGCGCGGTAGAGCTGCGCGCCGCCCATGAGCACGGCGTCCTCTCCCGCCAGCGCCGCGGCCTCCTCGATGCTGCGCGCGATCTCCACGCCCTCGCGCGGCGCCATCGTCGTGCTCACCACGAGGTTCCGCCGGTTCGGCAGCGGTCTGCCGCCCGGCAGCGAAAGCAGGGTATTCTTCCCCATCACGACGGTCTTTCCCGTCGTGAGCGCTTTGAAGCGCTTGAGGTCGGCGGAAATATGAAACAGCAATGCGTTGTCCCGGCCGATGGCCCAGTTCTTGTCCACGCAGACGATGGCAGTCATAGCGTTCTCCTTTACACCGCGATGGGAATTTTCGCCTCGAACGGGCAGGGCTCATAGCCCTCGAGCCGGAAGCTGTCCTTTGTGAAGGCATAGAAATCCGTCACGCTCGGGTCGATGAAAAAGGTCGGCGCGGGCTTCTCCGGCTCCGAAAGCATCTGCTCGATGATGGGCACATGGCGGTCGTAGATGTGCGCGTCCGCAATGACGTGCACCAGCTCGCCGGCCTTGAGCCCGCTGACCTGCGCCATCATGTGGACCAGCACCGCGTACTGCACCACGTTCCAGTTGTTCGCTGCCAGCATATCCTGACTGCGCTGGTTCAAAATGGCGTTGAGCGTATCGCCCGACACGTTGAAGGTCATGGAGTAGGCGCAGGGGTAAAGCGCCATCTCATGCAGGTCGGCAAAATTGTAGAGGTTCGTCAGAATGCGCCGCGAGGCAGGATCATGCTTCAGGTCATAGAGCACGCGGTCCACCTGATCGAACATTCCTTCTTTATATTGGTGCTTCACGCCGAGCTGGTAGCCGTAGGCCTTGCCGATGCTGCCGCTCTCGTCCGCCCATGCGTCCCAGATGTGGGAGGAGAGGTCGTGGACGTTATTGCTCTTTTTCTGCCAGATCCACAAAAGCTCGTCCACCGCGCTCTTCCAATAGGTGCGGCGCAGCGTGAGGATGGGGAATTCCTTCCGCAGGTCGTAGCGGTTGACAATGCCAAATTTCTTGACCGTGTGCGCCGGTGTTCCGTCCTCCCAGCGCGGACGCACGGCAAGTTCCGTGTCCCACACGCCGTTTTTCAAAATGTCCTCGCAGTTCCGGCGAAAAACCTGATCGGCATAGCTCATATCCTGACCTCCCGGGATCGTTGTTTTTTCTATCTTACCACAGCCGGCGGACAGCTGTCACTTCTTTTTTCATTTTTTCGCAAAATTCGCCTTTCCCTGCATTTCGCGCCGAAAAAGCATACATCTCATACCCTTGTTTCCCAATTTTTGGAAAAAATTGCTATGCTTGGTTCCAATGATGAAATCTGCAGAAAAAGGAGTTGAAGCCGATGTCGTCGTGGGTCGCCTGGCTGATCGCCGCCGTGAGCACCACCGCCTTTCTCGTCCTCTGGTTCTGGGAAGTGCGGCGCGTCCTGCGCAGTCGGCGCAGCGTGGTGGAAAGCGCCGCAGCGCAGCTTGCCGCCTGCCGCCGTCAGGCCGCCGGCGTGCGCTACGATCCCGAGCTTGCTCAGATCCTCGCGCGCAGCAAGAGCATCTACCGGCAGGCCGTCGCGCACTACAACGATACGCTTTGCAAGCCGTGGTGCCGTCTGCCCGGCCATCTGCTCGGCTTCGACCGCGACACCGGAGAGGATGACCTCTGACCGCCGCGCCGCCGAACGATCTCATGCAAAAAGAAAGTGAGCCGCTCTGTGAGCGGCTCGCTTTTTGCTTACTTTTTCCCCTCCTCGGCGGGCGCGGCGGGCGCCTCGGCGGCGTGCTTGGCCTGCTCCTCTTCCTCCAAAACGCGGTAGGCGACCTTGCCGACGAGCGTCTTGGGCAGCTCGTCGCGGAACTCGATGTCGCAGGGCATGGCGTACTTGGCGATGTGCTTGGAGCAGTAGCTCATCAGCGCCTGACGGGTCGCGTCGTTCGCGGGGATGCCGGCGGCGAGCTTGACGAAGGCCTTGACCTTCTGCATCCGGTAGGCGTCGGGGATGCCGATAACGCAGCTCATCTGCACCATCTCGTTCGCGTCGAGGATGTTCTCGATCTGACCGGGATAGACGTTGTAGCCGGACGAGACGATCATGCGCTTGGCGCGGCCGCGGAAGTAAACGAAGCCCTCCGAGTCCATCGTGCCGAGGTCACCGGTGTAGACCCAAGTGAGGCCGTCGGCGTGACGGCGCAGCGTCTGCGCGGTCTCGTCGGGATGCTTCATGTACTCCTTCATCACGGTGGGACCGGCGAGCAGGATCTCGCCCTCGGTGCCATAGGGAACCTCCTTGTCGGTGTCCGGCTCGACGATCTTGATGTAGGTGTCCGGGAACGGCACGCCGATGCTGCCCTCCTTGAACATGTGCGGCGGCGTCAGGCAGCAGGCCGTGACGGTCTCGGTGGTGCCGTAGCCCTCGCGCACCTGCACGGGCGCGCCGTGGGCATAGAGGAATTTATCCAGCTTCTTCTTCAGCTCGATCGACAGGCTGTCGCCGCCGGAGAACACGCCCTTGAGCGAGCTGAGGTCCGCGTTCTCCATGCTCGGCAGGCGCAGCAGCGCCTCGTAGAGCGTGGGCACGCCCGCGATGAAGTTGCAGTGATACTTAGTGATGAGCTTCGCGTAGCTCTTGGCGGTAAAGCGCGGCACGAGGATGCAGCGCCCGCCCTGCGAGAGCATGGTGTGGACGCACACGCCGAGGCCGAAGCCGTGGAAGAGCGGCATAGCGGCGAGCATCTTGTCGCCGGGGTTGAACATCGGGTTCGCCGCGATGACCTGCTGGCCGAGTGCATTGAAGTTCTTGTTCGTCAGCACGATGCCTTTGGTCGTGCCGGTCGTGCCGCCGGAGTAGAGGATGACGGCGGGGTCGTCGCCGGAGCGCTTGACGGAGTAATTCCAGAAGCAGGCCTTGCCCATGTTCATGAATTCCTTCCAGCGAATGACCGGCGCGTCCTTCGGGATCTTGGCGATCTTGCGGCCCTCGGTGAGCATATAGCCCGCGCGGACGGGCTTGCTCAGCTCATCCTTGACGCTCGCAATGATGATGTTGACAACCTTTGTGTTCTGGCGGATGCTCTCGAACTTGTTGTAGAACTGGTCGAGCGTGATGGCGGTGACGCTCTCAGACTCGTTGAGATAGAACTCGATCTCCTTCTCCGCCGAGAGGGGATGGATCATGTTCGCGATGCCGCCGACGAGGTTGACAGCGTAGAACATATAGATGGCCTGCGGGCAGTTGGGCATGGCGATGGTGACCTTGTCGCCCGCGCGCACGCCGATGGTCTTGAGGGAGCGGGCGCACTTCTTGATCTCCTCGATCATCTGGGGATAAGTGGTGGGCTTGCCCATGAAGTCGAACGCGATGTTCCTGGGGTACTTCTTGGCGACCAGCTCGAGCGCCTCAAACATCGAGCCGTCAAAGTAGTCCAGATGCAGCGGCACGTCGCCGGTGTGACCCGCCCACGGGGTCTTGGCAGTGATCTCAGTCATAATCGACCTCCTGTTCAAATGGCAGCTCGAGCAGCTCGGGGTGCGCGAGCAGGTGCTTGAAGAGCCGGATGCTCTTGGAATAGTAATAGCCGTCGGCAATGCGCTCGTCGACCGTGAAGCCGAGGTCGACCGTCTCGCGCATGGCGACGAGGCCGTTCTGATCGTAAAGCGGCGTCCACTTCTTCTCGCCGATGACGCAGAAGAACGAGCAGGTGCCCCAGTTCGTAAGATGGTGGTAGCCGCTGCGCAGGCGGATGGAGCCGAGGTTGGAGAGGAACACCGAGGCATAGTTCGGGTCAGCTCCGATGAGGAAATCTGGACACCAGCCGTGGCGGTCGAGCCAGCGGATGAAGCGGATCGCCGCCTTGGAGAGAAAGCGCGGCAGCTTGTTGAGAATATCCATGCTGTTGTCCGTGGTGTTCAGCTTCTGCTCATGGCGCGTGGCGTAGACGCGGCGGCGGATCTCCTCGTGAACGGTGTCCACGGTGTCGGTCGGCGCAGCGTCAAGCAGGGCGACCGCCTCCTCGCTGCCGTCGGAAAATTCCTTCTTGATGATAAAGCCCGCCGTGACCTTGTTGCGCTGGTAGTAATTTTCGTTCGCGTAGAAGCGGTTGAGCTTGGGGCGCAGGGTGATGGTCTTGACCAGCGCTGCCACGATGACGTGGAAGAAGGTGTACTTGAACTCGATGCCCTCGACGTTCTTTTTCGCAAGGTAGGCCTTGATGGGCTCCAGATCGATGCGCTCGGCGATGTAGGCCTCGTTGTCGGAGCGGTGGGGGTAGATGATGCCCATGATAAAGTGCAGGGCGTCGGTCTCGCGCAGGAGCACCGCGTCTCTGCGGTCGCCCCGGCGTCTCTTCGGAGTCTCGCTCATGGAGTGTCCTCTTTTCTTTCTGATTTTCTCTCTGCCCCGTCCGGGTCGAAGCCCTCGAAGATCGCCTGCGCGCCCTCGCGCTCCACGGCCTTCAGGTCCTCATAGGTGCGGACGGTCCAATAAAACATATGCGCGCCGTAGAACGCGCGGCAGATGCGCGGCGCGAAGCGCCGGCGGTCCTCAAATTTATAGGCGATGAAGTCGGGCGCGGTGAAGGCGTTGAACAGGAGGTTCGAGAGCAGGAATCCCACGAAATGCTCCCAGCCCCGCGCGTCCTTACGGAAATTTTCGGAGAGCTGGCCGCGGATGATCTCGGGCCGGAAGGCGCGCAGCCACATCAGGCAGCGCGGGTCGAAGCTCTCCATACAATAGGGGATCTGATATTTGTCCAGCTCCTTCGCCGTGCGCTCGACGAGCGCACGGTGGTTGCCGCGATAGCTCTTGAGCTCCACGACAAGCGGCAGGCCCGTGCCCTCGTAAAGGGAAAGGACCTCACACAGCTGTGGGATCGTTTCCGGCGTACCGGCAAGGTGGAGCGTGGCAAGGTCCTGCGCCGTGCAGTCCTCAAGCACGCCGGTCACGCCGGTCATGCGCTTTAGGTCGCTGTCGTGAAAAACGGCGAGCGTGCCGTCGCGCAGCAGATGCACGTCCAGCTCTGCGCCGTATCCGTGCCGGATGGCGCGGCGAAAGGCCGCAAGAGAGTTTTCCGGCACGCTGTCGGCGCTGCAATGCAGCCCGCGGTGGGCGTAGCACCGATGCTCCAGCGCCGCCCAGCTCGGATGGTTGGCACGGCTGTTGAGAAAAAAGAGCCAGACGGTGAGCAGAAACAGCGCGAAAAGAATAACGGATTGTAGAGTCTGCACGAAATATCACTTCTTGTTATCGGAAATTGCCGAATTCAGTCGTCCATATCCTCAAAGGCAGCCAGGCCGCTCTTGGCCTCAGCTCTGGAATCGCCGTGGCGCACGAAGCACATCGTGACAAAGGACGCGCCGACGAAGAGCGCCGCGTAGGGGAAGAGCACGCGGTAGCTGATATGACGCATCAGCGTGCCGGCAAGCACCGGCGTGACGACCTGCGCCGCCATGGAGAAGGTGTAGTAATAGCCGGTGAATTTGCCGATGTCGCTGCCGCGGCACATCTCCAGCACCATCGGGAGCGAGTTGACGTTGATAGCCGCCCACGCAAAGCCCACGAGGGCAAAGCAGACGAACATGACGGGATGAATGGTCGAGTAGAGCGTGGTGAGGAAATAGAAGGTCAGGAACATCGCGGCGAGCAGGGCGCAGCCGAAGAGAATGGTCTTTTTGCGGCCGATGCGCGAGGCGAGCTGACCGATGGGAATGTAGCTGACAACCGCGCCGGCGGTGGCAATGAGCAGGCAGGTGGACGCGCCGCCGAGCCCCTGTCCCATGACCGCGCCGACGTAGGTGGACCACCAGGTCGTTACACCGTTGTAGCCGATGTACCACAGCGCGATGGACACGAGCAGAAAGCCAAGGCTTCGCTTGACGGGCTTGGGCAGCACCTCATTGCCGCTGCCGTCGTCCTCGGTGAGGTCCCACTCAGGATGCTGCGCCTCGAGCGCGCGCGTCTCCGCGGCGAGCTTCGGCTCCTTCACCGTCAGGAACAGCACCGCGACGCTCACGAGCATGACGGCGGAAACGACGAGGAAAAGCGGCTGATAGTTGACGTGGGCGAGGCCCGCGATCTTGGTGTTCGGGTACATCACCGCCGCGACAGCCAGATAGATGATGCCGCCGATGGCGCCCATGAGGTTGATAATGGCGTTCGCGCGTGAGCGCAGGGGGTTGGGCGTCACGTCCGGCATGAGGGCGACGGCGGGCGAGCGGTAGGTGCCCATCGCCACGAGCAGCAGGCCCAGCACGGCGGCGAAGCCGACGAGCTTCCCGGTCGAGGGAGCTGCGGCGTAGCGGTTATCCAGCACCGGCAGCAGGTTCATCAGCACGGCGGCGCAGGCCGTACCGAGGAGGATGAAGGGCATCCGGCGGCCGATTTTGGTGCTCGTGCGGTCGGAGAGCGCGCCGAACAGCGGCAGCAGGAAAAGCGCCAGAATGTTGTCCAGCGCCATGATCGCGCCGGAGAGCGTCTCATTCAGACGGAACGTTTCGGTCAGGATCTTGGGGATGACGCTGTCGTACATCTGCCAGAAGGCACAGATGGATAAAAACGCAAGGCCGACGAGGATCGTGCGGCGATGATCGAGCTTCATGCGCAGGGTCTCCTTTTGTAGCTTTCTCGGGAGAAACGCGGCGGCCGGGGCGGAAAGGGAAGGCCCTTCCCACCTTGACCACCCGTTAGGATAGCATAAAAACGCGGCGTTGACAAGCGCCGCGTTTCCGTTTAACACTTTTTTAAGATTTCAGCTCGCGAACCGATCGCCCGTGAAGCCGACGTTTTGCGGTCGGAAGCCCCTGAGGGGCTGGGAATGGCCGCTGACCTCCAATGCGTTCATGCTTTCTTTCTCAATAGACCTTGTCATAATGCCAGTAGAATACGGTGTAGAGCAGGCTCTGCAAGCAGGTCAGGCCGCAGAGCACCTGCCCGACAAGCACCTGATCGAACACCAGAATCGCCAGCAGCGCCGCGGCGAGCTGAACAAAAACGCAGATAAAAAGCGTCATGCTGCGCGCCTTGTTGGCAACATACGCCGTGCGCTCGTCCTTGAGCGAGGCATCGTAGTCCGCCGCCTTCTCCGGGTCGCGGCTCAGGCGGCGCACCCGCAACAGGCGAACAAGGCCGACAGCCGTCAGTCCGCCGCCGAAGCCGCCGATGTAGCTGCCGTATTCCGTCTCCCCCAGCAGCAGCCCTGCGAGAAAGAGCGCCGCGCCGATGCTGAGCCACAAAATGCCGAATTTTTTCTGTTCCTTCAATTTCATGCTTCTTCCTCCTCAAAAAGAAAGATGTCCTCGATCTGCGTGCCGAACAGCCTTGCGATGGCGTGGGCGAGCAGGATGGACGGATTGTATTTCCCGTTTTCCAATGAGATGATGGTCTGGCGCGAGACGCCGAGCGCCGCGGCAAGCTGCTGCTGCGTCATGCCCCGCTCCTTCCGCTTTTGTTCAATGATATTTTTCATGCTGTGCTCCGTTCTTAGAAAGTCAAGCTTGCTTTACATTCATGAGCATAACACCTCATCGGCAAAATGTCAAGTATCTTTTACATTTTTATTTTGCGATTGATTTTAGGCGCGGCCTTTGCTACAATAAATTGAATCTGTTTTTTTCACAGGAGGCTGCCGCCATGAACATCAAGATCGCACCGTCCATTCTCTCCGCCGACTTCGCCAATCTCGAGCGGGACATTCGGAAGATCGACACCGCCGACTACGTCCATGTGGACATCATGGACGGCGAGTTCGTGCCGAATATCTCCATCGGCATCCCGGTGGTCAAGGCCATCCGGCCCGTGACCGGGCTGCCGCTGGACGTGCATCTGATGATCACCAAGCCCGTGCGCTACGTTGAGCAGTTCTGCGACGCGGGCGCGGACCTCGTGACCGTCCACGTCGAGTCCGACTTTCCCGAGAACATCCACGCCGCGTTGGAGAAGATCCACGCGAAGGGCAAGCGCGCGGGCATTGTGCTCAAGCCCAACACCCGCGCCGAAGCGGCGCTGCCGTACCTCAAGGAGTGCGACATCGTGCTGGTGATGACGGTCGAGCCGGGCTTCGGCGGGCAGAAGTTCATGGCGGACATGATGCCCAAGGTCGCGCAGCTGCGCGCGATGCTCGACGAGGTCAACCCGGACTGCGAGCTGGAGGTGGACGGCGGCGTGGACACCGCCACGCGCGACGCCTGCGTGAATGCGGGCGCGAACGTGCTGGTCGCGGGCAGCGCGGTCTACAAGGCGGCGGACATCCCCGCGAAGATCAAGGCTTTGAGAGAGGGTTAACAAGGTATGGAGTATTTTCCCGCAGCGCTGGAAAAGCTGGTCGAGCAATTCGCGCGGCTGCCGGGCATCGGCGGCAAGAGCGCGCAGCGGCTGGCGTTCCATGTGCTGAGCCTGACGGACGCGGAGGCGCAGGAGTTCGCCGACGCCATCGTGGAGGCGAAGAAAAAGGTGACGTGCTGCCCCATCTGCCGCAACCTGACGGACGGGGGGCTCTGCCCCATCTGCGCCTCGCCCAAGCGCGACGAGCGCGTGATCTGCGTGGTGGCGGACGCCCGCGATGTGGCGGCCCTTGAGCGCTCGCGCGAGTACACGGGGCGCTACCATGTGCTCCACGGCGTCATCTCACCGATGAACCACGTCGGTCCCGACGATCTGGAGATCAAGTCCCTCGTCGAGCGCGTCGCCGCCGGTGGCATCGACGAGGTCATCATGGCGACCAATCCCGACACGGAGGGCGAGGCCACGGCGATGTATCTCGCGCGGCTGCTGCGCCCCTTCGGCGTGAAGGTCACCCGTCTCGCCTACGGCATCCCCGTGGGCGGACATCTGGAATTTGCCGACGACGCGACGCTCATGCGCGCGCTCGAGGGACGGCGCGAGATCTGAGGAGGACAAGGCTATGACGGCAAAGTTAGAGTTGTACCGCGTGTTCCGCGAGGTCGCGGAGACGGGCAATATTTCCGCCGCGGCGCAGAACCTTTACATTTCGCAGTCCGCGGTGAGCCAGAGCGTCAAGCAGCTCGAGGGCGCCTTACAGACGCGGCTGTTCATCCGCTCCCCGCGCGGCGTGACGCTCACGGACGACGGGCAAATGCTCTTCGAGCACGTCCGCAGCGCGATGGGCCTTTTGGAAACGGGCGAGGAAAAGCTCGCGCAGACGCGCGCCCTGCAGATGGGCAAGCTCGTCATCGGCGCGAGCGACACGGTGACGAGCCAATTTCTGCTGCCGCACCTCGACTCGTTCCACAAGAAGTACCCGAACATCCATATTCAGATCATCAGCGGGCGCAGCCACAAGGTGCTCGGCCTGCTGCGCTCGGGCAAGGTGGACGTGGCGTTCGCCTCGTCGCCGAGCGAGGACGAGGGGCTGAGCTGCGTGCCGTGCTTTGCGACGCACTCGTGCTTCGTCGCCGCGGCGGACTATCCCTGCGACTTTGAGCGCGCCTATTCGATGCAGGAGCTTGCGGCGCTGCCGCTCATTCTGCTCGAGCGCAAGGCCAGCTCGCGCGTGTATCTGGAAAAATACTTCCTCGCGCACGGCGTTTCCCTTTCGCCGGAGATCGAGCTGGGCGCAAGGAGCCTGCTCGTGGACCTCGCCCGCATCGGCTTCGGCGTGGCGGGCGTGACACGGGAATTCGTGACCGCGGAGCTGGAGAGCGGCGCGATCCGCGAGCTGAAAACCGACTTTGAGATCCCGCCGCGCTCCGTCGATATGTGTACGCTGCGCGACGTGCCGCCGAGCGCGGCGACCGCGCGCTTCACGCAGGAGGTCGCGCGGCGGGTGCAGGCCGGAGAAAGGGGCTGACGAACCATGCGGAGATTTGATACCGTCCTATTTGACCTTGACGGGACACTGCTCGACACGCTCGAGGACATCTGCGGTGCGGCGAACCACACGCTGCGTGAGCTGGGCTATCCCGAGCGGACGCTCGCGGAGATGCGGCGCTTCGTCGGCAACGGCGCGGAGATGCAGATGCGCCGCTCCCTCGGCGCAGACGCGGACGAGGAGACCGTCGCGAAGGCGCTCGCGCTTTACAAGCCTTACTACGCCGCGCATTGCCAGATCAAGACGAAGCCCTACGCGGGCGTTTTGGAGCTGATGGCAGCGCTCAAGGCGGAGGGCTTCCGCCTTGCGGTGGTGTCCAACAAGCCGGACGAGGCGGTGCGTCCGCTGGTCGCGGAGCACTTCGGTGCGCTTGCCGACATCGCCATGGGCGAGACGGCGCAGCGCCGCCGCAAGCCCGCGCCCGACATGGTGAACGACGCGCTCGCGGCGCTCGGCGCGGACAAGTCCCGCGCGGTCTACGTCGGCGACAGCGAGGTGGACATCGAGACGGCGCGGAACGCGGGCATCCCCTGCATCTCGGTGACATGGGGCTTCCGCGACCGGGAGCAGCTGCTCGAAGCGGGAGCAGCCGAGTTGGCCGCCGATGCAGGCGAGCTTCATGCGCTGCTGGAAAAATGAACGAAGGCACAAAAAGCGCAGACCCGAAACGGGTCTGCGCTTTTGCTCTGCACTTTTATTCTTCGGTCTTTACAGATGCAGCACGCGCTCCTTGATCTCCTGCGTGCGGCCCTGGTTCCAGAACTGGGTGCCGATGTAGCCGCAGGTACGGCGGGCGACGTTCATCTTGTCCTGATCGGTGTTGCCACACTTCGGGCAGCGCCAGATGAGCTTGCCGCCGTCCTCGACAATCTCGATCTCGCCGTCCCAGCCGCAGACCTGACAGTAGTCGGACTTGGTGTTCAGCTCGGCGTAGATGATGTTGTCGTAAATGAACTTCATCACCTGCAGCACGGCCTCAAGGTTGTTCTGCATATTGGGGACCTCGACGTAGCTGATCGCGCCGCCGGGCGAGAGGTGCTGGAACTGCGCCTCGAACTTGAGCTTGGTGAAGGCGTCGATCGGCTCGGTGACGTGGACATGGTAGCTGTTGGTGATATAGCCCTTGTCGGTCACGCCCTCGATGATGCCGAAGCGCTTTTGCAGGCACTTGGCAAACTTGTAGGTCGTGGACTCCAGCGGCGTGCCGTAGAGGGAATAGTCGATGTTCTCGGCAGTCTTCCACTCCTTGCACTTGTCGTTCATCTTCTGCATGATGGACAGGGCGAACGGCGTGGCGGCGGGGTCGGTATGGCTCTTGCCGGTCATGTACTTCACGCACTCATAGAGTCCGGCGTAGCCGAGGGAGATGGTGGAGTAGCCGTCGTAGAGCAGACGGTCGATGGGCTCGCCCTTCTTGAGACGGGCGCAAGCACCGTACTGCCAGAGGATGGGCGCGGCGTCGGAGAGCGTACCGCGCAGACGGTCGTGGCGGCAGCGGAGCGCACGGTGGCAGAGCTCGAGCCGGTCTTCAAAAATATCCCAGAACTTTTCGATGTTGCCGCCCGAGGAGAGCGCGACGTCGGGCAGGTTGATGGTCACGACGCCCTGATTGAAGCGGCCGTAATACTTGTGCTTGCCCGGCTCGTAGTTGCCGGCGTTGGCGATGTTGCCCACGCCCGCGTCGGTGAAGCGGTCGGGCGTGAGGAAGCTGCGGCAGCCCATACAGGGATACACGTCGCCCTTGAGCTCGAGCATCTTCTTTTCGCTGATGTAATCGGGCACCATGCGGCGCGCCGTGCATTTTGCGGCGAGCTTGGTGAGATAATAGTAGGGCGAATCCTCGTGGATGTTGTCCTCCTCAAGCGTGTAGATGAGCTTGGGGAAGGCGGGCGTGACCCACACGCCCTGCTCGTTCTTCACACCCTCGTAGCGCTGGAGCAGCATCTCCTCGATGATGAGGGCAAGGTCACGCTTCTCCTGCTCGCTGCGCGCCTCGTTGAGGTACATGAAGACGGTGATGAAGGGGGCCTGTCCGTTCGTCGTGAGGAGCGTGACGACCTGATACTGGATCGTCTGCACGCCGCGGCGGATCTCCTCGCGCAGGCGCTTTTCCACGATGCGGGCGATCTTCGTCTCATCCTGCGCGACGCCAAGCTCCTCGATCTCGGCAAGCACCTGCTTGCGGATCTTCTGACGCGAAACGTCCACAAAGGGCGCGAGGTGCGTGAGCGAGATGCTCTGCCCGCCGTACTGGTTGCTCGCCACCTGCGCGACGATCTGCGTGGCGATGTTGCAGGCGGTGGCGAAGGAATGCGGACGCTCGATGAGCGTTCCGGTGATGACGGTGCCGTTCTGCAGCATATCCTCGAGGTTCACGAGGTCGCAGTTGTGCATGTGCTGGGCATAATAGTCCGTGTCGTGGAAGTGGATGATGCCCTCCTCGTGCGCCTTGACGATGTCCTCGGGCAGGAGGATGCGGTTGGTCAGGTCGCGGCTGACCTCGCCCGCCATGTAGTCGCGCTGCGTGGAGTTGACGACGGGGTTCTTGTTGCTGTTTTCCTGCTTGGCTTCCTCGTTGTTGCACTCGATGAGGGTGAGGATCTTGTCGTCCGTCGTGTTGCTCTTGCGCACGAGCGAGCGGGTGTAGCGGTAGGTGATGTAGCGCTTTGCGACCTCGAACGCACCGTGCGCCATGATCTGATGCTCGACGAAGTCCTGGATCTCTTCGACCGTGGGCGCGCGGCCCAGACCCTGACAGGCCAGCTCCACGCTCTCGGCGATGCGCTGGATCTGAACGGGCGTCATGCGCGCGTCCTCCTCTGTGGCGGCGTTTGCCTTGGTGACGGCGGCGATGATCTTGACGATATCAAATTCGACCTCCGCGCCGTTTCTCTTGATGACCCTCATGCAGCAGCTCTCCCTTACTCTAAAATATCCGATAAAATCTATCCTACAACACAATATCTTGTGGCAGTTGACCGTCTGCATTTCAAATTATGGCATACTCTCGCGCACAATGCAAGAGGTTTTTGAAATTTTCTCACAATATCTTGTGGTAGACGAAAACAAGTATAGACTAAATGTGGTGGAATTGCCGTAGCTTTTGCAACAAAGCCGATAAATTGCGGCACTTTTTTCCCGTTTTCCGCCGCACAGAAAATTTACCTTGCAAAAAGCGAACACTTCTGGTATTATATCAGTCTGTGGGTCTTTGCTTGAGCCCGCAAGAACGAAAGAAGCCTTTCGGAGGTCATGATAGATGGCAGCAAAAAAGAACGATCCCAGGCGTGAGGCGCGCATCGCCAAGAATAACCGCAACCTGAACAGCGCCCTGACGCTCTTCACCGCCGGTTTCATCGCAGAGTTTTACCTTCTGCTCATCAACCAATACTTTGTCAAGGGCTCCGTCGATCAGGTCGTTGCGATCGCAGGTTATCTTGAGGTCATGGCCATTGTCGGCGCGGCCGCGTTCGGCGCGGGCGTTGTGCTCACGGTCATGCGCCGGAAATGGACGCGCTTTGCCGCGGCCGGCAAGTGGCTGCTGGGTCTCGGCCTGTTCTTTGGCGTGTCCTCTCTCCTGATGCGCAGGGTCTACCCGATGGGAACGACGGTCATGTGCATTCTCGTGCCCGTGCTGATGCTGCTGGCGGTCGTGTTCCTGCTCTATCAGCACGAGTTCGCCGTGCAGGCCATCGCCCTGACGCTGGCGATCGCCTCCGCTGTTCTGCTCAATCACGGCAGCTCCTCCATGCCCGCTCTGGTGACCGCCTTCTGCTGGGCCGCTATGGTGTTCGTTGCCGCTCTGCTCGTGCTGACCGTGATGCTGCAGAAGCATGAGGGTTCCTACAAGGGGACCGTCATTTTCCCCGCCAAGACCAATTACGCGCTCACCTGCGCGGTGCTGGTGCTGAGCATCGCCGCCATTGCGGTGTCGCTGTTCGCGGGCCTCGCGTACTATGTGATCTGGGGCGCGGCGGTGCTGCTGTTCGTGCTGGCCGTGTGGTACACGGTAAAGATGCTGTAAAAACCGAACACAGAGGAGGGACGCGCAGGCGTCCCTCTTTCTTTTTTCCTCCGCTTGCATTGCCGTGGGGGATTTGCTATAATCATATCACTGTTTTTTCCAATTCATTTCGTGAGGTGTTTTTTATGCATGAGCTTGAACGTCAATATCATATCCACTGCGCACAGGGCGAGGTGGGCCGCTATGTGATCCTGCCCGGTGACCCGGGCCGCTGCCCGTCCATCGCCGCGCTGTTCGATAATCCCGTCAAGGTCGCGCAGAACCGCGAGTACACCACCTACACCGGCACGCTGCTCGGCGAGAAGGTCTCGGTCTGCTCCACCGGCATCGGCGGCCCCAGTGCGTCCATCGCGATGGAGGAGCTGCATCAGCTCGGCGCGGATACCTTCATCCGCACCGGCACCTGCGGCGGCATCGACATCAACGTGAAGTCCGGCGACGTGGTCATCGCCACCGGCGCGATCCGCTACGAGCACACGAGCCTTGAGTACGCGCCCATCGAGTACCCCGCCGTAGCGAACTTTGACGTGACGCTCGCGCTGCGTCAGGCGTCGGAGAGCCTCGGCTACCGCACGCACACCGGTGTCGTGCAGTGCAAGGACAGCTTCTACGGGCAGCACAGCCCCGAGAAGAGCCCCGTCTACTATGAGCTTCTGCAGAAGTGGGAGAGCTGGAAGCGTCTCGGCGTCAAGGCCAGCGAGATGGAGTCTGCCGCGCTCTTCGTCGTGGCCGACGCGCTTGGCTGCCGCTGCGGCTCGTGCTTCCATGTGGTCTGGAATCAGGAGCGCGAGAAGGCCGGTCTCGATCAGGACATGAGCGAGGACACCAGCTCCTCCGTCAAGGTCGCGGTCGAGGCACTCAAGCTCATCATTCGCCGCGACCACGAGCTCGCGGCGCTGCCGAACCATGAGCAGAAGCTGCTGGACAAGTAAAACCGCTTTCCGGAGGACTGTACCATGAGCAAAAAAGTCATCGGCATCCTCGGCGGCATGGGGCCTCTGGCGACCGCCGACCTCTTTCAGAAGATCACGCTGCACACCGTCGCCGCGTGCGACCAGGCGCATCCGCGCGTGTGCATCGACTCAAACACGGACATTGCCGACCGCACGGCGGCGCTGCTTCACGGCGGCGAGGACCCCGTGCCGGAGATGATCAAGAGCGCGAAGCGGCTCGAGAGCATCGGCGCGGATTTCCTCATCATGCCCTGCAACACCGCGCACAACTACTATGAACAGGTCTGCGAGGCCGTGACCATTCCCGTGCTGCACATGATCGCGCTCACGCGCGACGCGCTGAAGGCGCGCGGCGTGAAGTGCGCGGGCCTGCTCGCGACCGACGGCACGGTGCAGACCGGCATCTACCAGCGCACCTTTGAGCAAAGCGGCGTTGCATTGCTCACACCGGACAGCGCCGCCGATCAGGCCGCGGTGATGGACGTCATCTACAACGGCGTCAAGGCCGGCGACCTGACGCACGACGTCACCGCGTTCCGCGCGGCCTGTGAGCATCTGCTCGCGCGCGGCGCCGAGGTGCTGATCCTCGGCTGCACGGAGCTGCCGCCCGCGTTCGAGCTTTACCGTCTCGACTATCCCAACGTTGACCCCACGCTGGAGCTGGCGCTCGGCGCCATCCGCGCGGCAGGCTGCGAGACCAAATAAATGTTCAGGACCCGCTGCGCGGTCTGCGCCGCCGTGCCGGCCGTGCCGGCTGTCCCTTCGCTGTGCGGCCGGAAGGAGATGTTTTTTCATGGATGAGAGAAAGCTGCTGATCGCGGACGATTCCGAGCTGAACCGCGCGATCCTTGTGAGCGTGTTGGAGAAGAACTTCGATATTCTCGAGGCCGCCGACGGCAAGGAGGCCATCGCCACGCTCGCGGCGCACGAGGGCAATATCGCCGCGCTGCTGCTGGATGTTGTGATGCCCGAGGCGGACGGCTTCGAGGTGTTGGAGGAAATGAACCGCCGCGGGTGGATCGACGAGATTCCCACCATCATGATCTCCGTGGAAACGGGCGGCAGCTACATCGACCGCGCCTTTCAGCTCGGCGCGGCGGACTATGTCAGCCGTCCCTTCGTGCCCAATATGATCCGCCGCCGCGTCATCAACGCCATCCTGCTCCACACCAAGACGCGGAAGCTGACGGGACTCATCGCCGACCGCTTCTACCGCCGCGAGCGGAACACCGACATTCTTGCCGCCATTCTCGGCTACGCGGTGGAGTACCGCAGCGGCGAGAGAGGCACGCACATGACAAATGTCAGCCGCATCACGGGACTGCTGCTGCACCGCCTGCTGGAACGGACGGACCGCTGCCCCATCGGGCCGGAGGATATCGAGACCGTCTGCATCGCCTCAAGCCTGCACGATATCGGCAAGCTCCTCATCCCCGAGGGCATCCTGACCAAGCCCACCGCGCTCACGCCGGGTGAGTTCGACATCGTCAAGCAGCACACGCGGCTGGGCGCGAAGATCATCTCCGACCTGCCGATCTATCAGAATGAAACGATCATCAAATACGCCCTTGAGATCTGCCGCTGGCACCACGAGCGCTGGAACGGCGAGGGCTATCCCGACGGCCTCAAGGGCGAGGATATCCCCATCGCCGCGCAGGTCGTCTCTCTTGCCGACGCTTACGACGCGCTGACGAGCAAGCGCTGCTACAAGGAGGCGTTTCCCCACGAGAAAGCGCTCGAAATGATCCGCGGCGGCGAATGCGGCAGCTTCAACCCGCTTCTGCTGGAATGCCTGAATGACATTGCCGACACCCTCAAGCACAGCGCAGGGACCGAGGCCTCCGTGGAGCCGCCTGCGTACCGTTGGGCGAAGGAGCTCATTTGGAAGCCGGACGACAGTCGGCAGGAGCTCTCCTCTGCGCGCATGACGAAGCAGGTGGAGCAGGAGCTGTCCAAGCGGCGCTTTTTCAGCGACCTGACGGAGGAGTTCTGGTTTGAATTTACCCGCCATCCGGACGCGGTCGCTCTCTCTGCCGGCGCGGCCCGCCGCACCGGTCTGCCGCGCGTCATCGTCGGCCCGCTCAGCTGTACGCAGCTCTGCTCGGTCGTGAGCGCAGACACGATCCAAGCCATGCGGGACCGCCTGCTTCGCGCCGCCTCCGACGAGACCTATTTGGAGTTTGAGACCGAGCTGACGCTCGACGGCCATCCCAGTCTCTGCCAGATTGCCGTACAGATCACCTGGGCCTCGGACGAGCCGGGCCGCCTCAGCAGCCTTTTCGGCCGGGTGCTGGACATTGGCGAGCGCTGCCGCCGGCTGGAGGATTACCGGCAGGCCTTTGCCGCCCCTGTGCTTCATCCGGCGCTCCTGCCGGTCACAGTGGGCGCGGACCATGTGCTGCGCATCACGGGCGAACAAGTCATCGGCGTGCTGGAGAGCTGCCGCAGTATGTTCGACACCGTCCGCCTTGTGGACCCGGAGATCTGTATGCAGCTCACCGATACCGCGGACGGTGCGGTCATGGAAAAAAGCGAGCACTGCTACGACATCTGGAACAAGACGCAGCGCTGCGAGCACTGCATCTCGCAGGAGGTCATCCGCACCCGCCGTGCCCAGACAAAGGTCGAGGCCGTGGGCGACAAGGTGTTCTACGTCCACGCCGTATGCGTTGAGGTGGACGGAACGCCCTACGCACTCGAGCTGGTCAGCCCCATCCGCATGGAAGACCTGCGCGGCGACGAGGACGCGAGCGTGCTCAATCAGCTGCTTCTGCGCAACCGGCAGGTCTACATCGACTCGACCACCCATGTTTACAACCGCCGTTACTTCGACGACCGCCTGCGCGATCTGGACGGTGAGTTCACGCTCGCCATGCTCGACCTGGACCATTTCAAGCACATCAACGACACCTATGGCCATCTCGCCGGCGACGCCGCAGTTTCCCGCGCGGCACAGGCCATCCGCTCCGCGATCCGCACCAGCGACGAGCTGGTCCGCTACGGCGGCGACGAGTTCCTCCTGCTCTTCCACGATATGCCGCGGAACGCGCTGAAAAAGAAGCTGGAAAGCATCTGCGCCGCGGTGGAAAGCCTTGAATTTCCGGAATACCCCGGCCTGCGCATCACCGTGAGCATCGGCGGTGCACACGCCGTCGGTCCGCTCGCCGACACCGTTCAAAAGGCGGACCAGGCACTCTACCATGCTAAGGCTGCCAAAACCCGTACTGTGCTCTACAAGGAGGACCTCCAATGACCATCCGCGAATTTTACACGCTCGTCGGCGGCAGCTATGACGACATGTCTGAGCGCTTCCCGAGCGACGCGCTCATTCTGCGCTTTCTGACCATGCTCCCGCAGGACGGGAGCATGGAGCTGCTTGTCCGCTCGGTGGACGCCGCGGACGCGAAAACCGCGTTTCGTGCGGTTCACACGCTCAAGGGCGTCGCGCTCAATCTGGGCTTGACCGCGCTCGCGGGCGTCTGCTCCGAGATGACCGAGGCGCTGCGCGGCAGCGATACGCTGCCCGCCTCCGCGCCCGCGCTCTTCGAGGCCGTGCAGCGCGAATATGACAAAGTGACCGGCGCGCTCGCGCAGCTCACCGCATGAGCGGCACGGAACGGCCCGCCCGCATCGAGCTGATGGACGCTCTGCGCGGCCTTGCCGTGTGCCTGATGGTGCTCCATCACTTTCTCTATGACCTGTGCGCGTTTCTCGGCGCACCGTGGTGGCTGTTCACCAACCCGGTGTTCGACGTGCTGCACTACTTCTTTGCGGGGCTGTTCATCTTCCTCTCCGGCATCAGCTCGGATTTTTCGCGCAGCAACCTCAAGCGCGGCGCAAAGGCGATGGCGCTCGCCCTCGGCATCACGCTCGTGACCTATTTTATGGATATGACCATCGTGTTCGGCGTGCTGCATCTGCTTGCAAGCTGTATGCTGCTCTTCGGCCTGACACGCGGATTCTGGGAGGCGCTGCCCGCGTGGGTGCTGCCGGTCCTCTGTCTCGCGCTCATCTTCCTCACCGCGCCCTGCGCGGACGGCGTGACCACGCAGACGCCGCACCTGTGGCTCTTCGGCTTCACCACGCCCGACTTCGCCTCGGCGGACTATTTCCCGCTGCTGCCGTGGTTCTTCGTGTTCCTGCTCGGCACCTGGGCAGGGCGCTATGTCAAGGCGGGCCGCCTGCCGCAGTGGTTCTACACAGCCAGAGCACCTCGCCTCGCCCTCGTCGGGCGTCACGCGCTTGTCCTTTACGTTCTGCATCAGCCCGCGCTCTATGCGCTCACCATGCTGCTCCGGCTCATTTTTATCCGATAGGAGGTCCGCGATGTACTACGGAGAGATCAAAAACTGCGACATCGCCAACGGCGAGGGCGTCCGCGTGACGCTTTTCGTCTCCGGCTGCACCAACCGCTGCAAAAACTGCTTTCAGCCGCAGACCTGGGCGTTCGACTACGGTCAGCCCTTTACCACCGAAACGGAGGAGGCTCTGCTGCAAATGCTCGCGCCCGCCTATATCAACGGTCTCACGCTCCTCGGCGGCGAGCCGTTCGAGCCCGAAAATCAACGCGGGCTGCTGCCTTTTCTGCGCCTTGTCCGCGAAAGATTGCCGGGCAAGACCATCTGGGCCTTCACCGGCTTCACCTGGGAGCAGCTGCACACCGACGGCGCCCATCCCCGCTGCGAGGTCACGGACGAGCTGCTCTCGCTCGTTGACGTGCTCGTGGACGGGCGCTTTGTGGAGGAGCTGCACGATATCTCGCTCCGCTTCCGCGGCTCGAGCAACCAGCGCATCATCGACGTGCCGCGCACGCTGTCGAGCGGCGGCATCACACTTTGGGAGGATCAATAAGCCATGGCTCAAGTCAAGATCAAGAAGTTAGACCCCAACGCGACCATTCCCACCAGCGGCTCCGCGTTTGCCGCCGGTTATGACCTCTACGCCTGCCTGAGCGGCGACGGCGAGGTGACCATCCCCGCGCACCACACCGTTATGGTGCCGACCGGCATCGCCGTGGCGCTGCCTGAGGGCACCTTCGGCGGCGTGTTTGCCCGCAGTGGACTGGCGAGCCGCGAGGGGCTGCGTCCCGCAAACTGCGTCGGCGTTGTGGACAGCGACTACCGCGGCGAGTGCTTTATCGCCCTCCACAACGACACGGAGGAGCCGCGCACCGTCCGCACGGGCGAGCGCATCGCGCAGCTCATCCTGCTGCCCTATCTGCCCATCGAGTTCGACGAGGTCGCCGATCTGCCCGAGACCGCGCGCGGCGAGGGCGGATTTGGCTCCACGGGCAGGTGAGCGCGCATGAATCCAACAAACAGGGTCGCGCTCGTCACCGGCTCCTCGCGCGGCATCGGCCGTGCCATCGCCGCACAGCTTGCCCGCGAGGGCTATGCCGTCGGCATCAACTATTACGAGCGGCGGGATAAGGCCGAGGAGCTTGCCGCGCAGCTTGCCCGTGAGGGCTGCCGCGCGCTCGCCGTGCAGGCGGACGTCTCGAAGCGTGATGAGGTCAACGCGATGGTCAAGACGGTCGAGGAGACCTTCGGCCCGATCTCCGTGCTGGTCAATAATGCGGGCGTCGCCGGTCAGGCGCTCTTTCAGGATGTGACCGACGCGCTGTGGGAGCGCTACTTCGCCGTCAATCTCAACGGCGCGCGCAACACCATTCAGGCCGTTCTGCCGCATATGCTGCACGAAAAGGCCGGCGTGATCGTCAACATTTCCTCTATCTGGGGCCAGCACGGCGCGAGCTGCGAGGTGACCTATTCCTGCACGAAGCACGCGCTCATCGGTCTCACGCGCTCACTCGCGATGGAGCTTGCTCCCAGCGGCATCCGCGTCAACTGCGTCGCCCCCGGCGTGATCGACACCGACATGGTGCAGGTGCTCGGGTCCGAGGTACTGCGGGATCTTGCCGAGCAGACGCCCCTCGGACGGCTGGGCACGCCGCAGGACATCGCCAACGCGGTAGCGTTCCTCGTCTCGGAAAAGGCATCCTTCATCACCGGGCAGGTATTGACCGTGGACGGTGCGTTTGTCGGATAAGCTCAACGAATGAAAGCAAGGGAAGCGAAGCCATTTCGTGGCTTCGCTTCCCTTTTTTCCTCTCTGCCGCAAAAAAGCGACGGTCTTTAGACCGTCGCTTTCATGTTGGCGCTACCTATCTTTCCGGGCCGTTTCCAGCCAAGTATTGTGGGCAGAAG